>Ga0209096_1001280_pt1 | contig 28599 bp, 42 predicted proteins | sample AD_UKC034_MetaG_FD_184407 | JGI IMG/M metagenome (GOLD analysis project Ga0209096, IMG submission 184407) | Active sludge microbial communities of municipal wastewater-treating anaerobic digesters from USA - AD_UKC034_MetaG (SPAdes) (version 2) | ecosystem: Engineered > Bioreactor > Anaerobic >... | reverse complement strand
AGCATTACCGCTAACTCTCAGATATACGCAAGTCGGACATTTTTTCCGTTTCTAATCGGTTACACGGATATGCGCAACCGAATCAATACTTATCAAAGGATTTGAATTGGTAACCTCAAGATACCCTACCCTTTTACGCCATTGGAATCTCAAAAACCAACCCTTAGGCCTCTCTCTCTTATCTAATATGTAAATCATATCGCGCTGTTCAAGTGTAGGCACTTCGGTAACCATCGCGCGAATATCATTCCACGCATCTTTATACGTGTATAAAAATACCGTCAAAGAATCTTTTTTACAGGGAATATAAACAGTATCGTACTTAATCGTTTCCGTTTTTAATCCGGTCGAAAAGGTTATAGCTGAGGCAACATCTTTCGTTTTATTAAACTTATTAACCCACTTCAACTCATTCGCCTCTAACGCTTTTTTAAAATTACTTTCGTTGAGTTGTATCGTTTTGGTCTTTGTAATCAAATCACCTTGCGCACCAACATACTTAATATTTAATTCCTGGTAATCTTTATTAGCTGCATCTCTGGCCCGCTCGGCTTCCTTCCTAACGGATCTCTCACTCAGCCACATTTTAAAAAAAATAGCTATCAAGAGGATAAGGAATAGACCTATCGTGTATTTGTTTAACAATACTTTTGCAATCATAAAGCCTCAACTTTTAATATCCAATCAAATAAACATTGCGCAATTCTATTCTGACCTTCTTCGCTGTTCAAAAACTCCGCTTCTTTTCTATTGTCGAAAAATAAAAACTCTGCAAGTATAGATGGGCACTTAGGCCCAATCCACACACCGTGCTTATCCCAATAACCCACCATCAGAAACCTTTCTTCCTTGTCATGATCTCCGTCTGACAAATCAGATCTGAATTTAAACTCCGGTAAATGAGTTTTAACACATTCATAAAGCAACTCCGCTAATCCATCAGCTTCGGTTTCGCCTATGCTTGTAAATATTTCGTTACCACTTCCTCCGCCAGCGTTTGAATGTATCGACAAACAAACTGCGTTAGGGTGTCGCTCATAAAGTAAGTTAGTAAGCTTTGATCTGGTAGATAGTGGTGTATCAAATTTCTCATCGTACACCAACGCAAAGTCTATGCAGTCATTCGCTTTAAGCATACCTACTAACTTGCTCGCAATAGCTCTGTTAGTTACTCCTTCGTAAATAGTATAACCATCTTCAAAGGTGTGCATCTTATTTGGTGCAGTAGTGTAAACACCATTAACTATCCCGCCATGACCTGCGTCAATTATCCAATATCGTTTCATAACAAATCAGTATTATAGTATGCGTAAATCATCCCTACACTCAACACAAGTAAGAACCACACCCGCGCAATGAATGGTAACACTCCTAATATTTTATCGGTAAATCCATTACCTAAATAATGCGGCCTTAATCCTCTTACCATGTTCAACCCTATCGGAAAGATAAGTAAGTGTGTGAATAATCCACCAAGCAAAAAAGTTATAAACTCAGCGTGTTCACGTACTCCTAAAAAGTAGTACAACAAAGTAAACACAATTAACCGTGAAGTAATAACAAACAAATGATTGATTGATGCCTTGCCGTCAGGTGTCGGGTCTTTCTCTTTAACCTCGATAATATACCAATGCAGAATTACCTCCACGTTAATAAACGCTATCCACAATATCCAGATCATGAGTGTTTTTATTTAAAGTAAATTATTAACTATATTTGCGTAACAGCTTTTAAAGGGCCGGAGGCTGATAACCGGCAAAAGAGAATTTTCTCAAGGGGTAACTAACACTTACCCCTCTTTTAATTCTTTGCCTTCCATTTCTTCCAGGCAACTATCACAAGTTCCGGCATAAACCCAGCACATAAATAGTACAAGTCATTCCATTGGGGATTATCAATTTCAATCATACCGATATTCAATTGATTATATCCTAAGTACATTACAATAGGCACACACACAAGTGATGCTAACCAATTATCCCAATACTTTAAAACGTATGCCTTTATTGAGAAACTCAAATCGGCATCGTCTGATTTGTCCTTGTCAATTCTAAAAATAATTACATTAAAAGCAAGCCACCCGAATAGTGCCGCAAAGAATGGGTCTACAAAAATATGTTTCATGTTTTTAAAGTTTTTAGCTGTCAATTTTTTGTTTAATGTGTTCGATGTCTTTTTCAATCTTTCCAAGAATCACCTGAATAGTGTTGATCTGTTTCATCTCAATGTCAACATCTTGATGGCTTTTCTCAAGCGATCGCATCCTTTCGGTTAATCTTCCATAACCCCACGCAAATAAAATCACAGAAATAAATCCACTTACAATAGCTTCCTCCATAGTTAATTAAGTCTTATAAGTTCAATTGCTGTTACATACAACTCACTGGCTACGGCACCTAAACTAAAACTTGCAAAGTCTGCTTCATCGCCAGTCCATTCTGCAAAGGTATATAAACTTCCTCCCTGCATGAATTGTGTTACCGTGTTTCCGTCAATAGTTGCTGTAATACTGCGCTCAAGAAACGAACCGCTACCCTCATTCGCATATACTCTTAATTTGTAAGAACCTGAAGGCAAGCCATCAAACCCCATAGGACAAACACCCGATGCCTGTGCAATTCTAAAGCCTGAACGGTTTACATTCAATGGAAACCCTCCGGCATTATTCATTCCCCTGTTACTGCTAATCTCGGCCTGAAAGTTTGATGATAAAGGATTATTACCGATGAAGAAGTCAACACCTGTTAGCGTGTTGTTGTTATCGTCTTTTAGATCATCTACTCTCTGGTTATCGGTGTGCGATGTCATGGTGTTGTAACCACTACCAGAATAGTTAACCGAACTTGTACCGTGTGCTATTACAAGCCTCCACGTTATATCGCCATCCAAATCCGTTTTTAAAGTTGCAAGCCTTCCTTCCAATGCTGTTTTGGTTGCACCCGAACTTAACTCAGCAACCTTACGCACGGCCTCTCTGTATGCAATTATCTGGTAGGCTTCGCTACCTCTTTTCATCTCCGCATCTTCTACAAACAATGTTGCGCACTCTTCCAAGTCCATCGAATACCGCCAATGCCATGCAATGTAATCCCACTTGGCGTTCGCTTTCCCGGAAACTCCGCTAAACATTCTGTGGTAAAACTCATCGTGCCATACGCTTGCTGAGTGTGTACCGTTCCAGATGTTTCGTGTGTATGGATATTCATTATAAGTTTGCGCACCGTAAGTACTGGCAAGGTTAGGCCCGGGATTTTGAACACCACCAAACCCGCTATCATTCGTACCCATTACACCCGCTATTGCAGTAACGTATGAGTATGGATGGTTGTACGTTCCTCCGGTTTGCCCCGTTGCATAGCTCACAGATGCAATGCCCGACTTTGTGTAGTTAACAACATCTTCCGGGTCGGTTGTTAAAATAGTCCCGTCCGAATTTGTAAACCAAAACTCTTTTAAGTCTTCGTAGGAAATATTCACGCTGGCATTCATTACCTGCCTACCACCACGACTTAAACCCGTCATGTTAATCCTATCGGGGTTTATGGTATAGTTTGCCCAAAGGTATTTCATCACCTCGGTGAAATAACCTAACGCAAGGTCTGTATTGTTACCTCTGTTTTGAACCGCTACAACCAATCCTTTATTATCGAACTCATCCCCATGATTCATCATGTAGGGTACTGCCTCAAAGAACATTGCACTATGTACATAGTCTAATGTGATAGTGTTACCGGATTGTGAACTTGAAAACGTTACTGAAAAATTAGGGGTTGCGCTTGTAAGGCTTCCCGTTGTGCCTGTGCTTATCCCTGTTCCTGTTATCGTTCCTCCCCATTGACCATAACCAACAGGCGTGCCGTTTACTTTTACAACTACTGATTTAGCAATAACGCGATTACCGCCTAATGATGCCGGTGTGAAGGTATAGGTTAGATCGTTACCGGTACTCATCACCTCACCTGTTACGGCTGTGGTTGCGTTGTTATCTGTTCCATCTCCCCCGTAAAACAATAGCACCGGTACGCTGCTCATAAGGTTCATTCCTTCCGGTTCGTAGATGAAAATATTAACGGGGTTGCCGCTTATTGTAACTGTTGTGTGTACATAGTTTGCCGGTGAAGGTGAAGGACCACCACCGGGCGTACTATTTCCCATCAGAAGCCAAATCAATTTATTTTGTTGTGCTGATGCTGAAAGGGATAGTAGTAAGAATAGAATAATAAGCCTCATCTTTTAATAGTTTTAATAGGTGTGAGATGAAATTTTAACTGTAACTCCAACATTGTAAGTACCAGAGTAAGCACCCGATGTCCATGTATAGCCGGGAACACCCCCGTTAATATCTCCAACTGCTGTTGTTATTACAGTTGAATCTGATGTAGTCAGTGTGCCGCCTGAATCTGCCGTCCATGTGCCAGAATTATTTTTCCTAAACCTTGCCGTAAAAGTACCAGATGCCGCAGCGGTTCCATCGCTTTTCATTGCCAGAATCACATACTCCGCAATAATTACAGTATTGTTAGCATAGGCAGAAAAATTACTAATGCTTTGAAATCCAGAAGAACTTGCTCCCCAGGGATTTCCAAAGGTTTGAACTGTATAAGAAGTTCCATTTGAACCAAACCCACCGGAAACAAAACCTACGGCATTGTCTACTGTACCTGTTGATGGATTTTTAACCACTGGGGCGGCTTGCCAGCTTGCAGTAGTACCGTTTGAAGTTAGTACATAGCCGTTAGTACCTATGCCTAACCTTGTAGGCGTTCCACCGCTACCAGCAAGTATAATATCCCCTTCGGTAGTCATGGGGTTGGTTAGTGCCGTACCACCACCACCAATAGCATCTACTGAGGTAGAGGTGTAGTAAATAACTGCTGCGCTTTCGTTTGTTGCCAAAGAAGTTACACCGCCAAGAGTTACACCGGAACCAGCTACTAAAGTAACCGTACCAGTGCCCTTGTTAATCAAACCCATCTGCATCCCTGCTGTAAGCGCATCTATGGTAAAGTTAAAAGGCGTTGCGGAGTTGAATACAATTGTTTTACCGTTGTCGGTGGAAACTATTGCATCTGTGCCTGTTACGCTTCTCTGCTGAAACAAAGAGGCAGTAGTAGGGTATAAATCACTATTTAAAGTGCCTAAGTTTGTAGCCTTGTTTGAAAGTAATTCCCTTGCCGTCAGTTGTGTTTGAGCGGAAGATGTTAAGCCTTTGGTATAGCTTAATTCTGTAAGGGAAGGGTAGGTAGCTGTACTTAAAGCACCTACCGCACTTGAAGAAGTCCAATAGGTTAGTTCGTTTGTTGTTCCTGATCCTGAGATGCCACCGGAAGGATTCTGCCAACTAATATCTGTACCATCGCTTGTTAATACCTGACCTGCTGTTCCTCTTCCTAAACGTGCTGTTGTGTTTGAACTGTTGCGGTAAATAATATCCCCACGAGTGGTCATGGGGTCTGCAAAACCGGATGAAGGGGTCTGCCAGCTAACAACCCCGCTTCCATTTGTTGTTAAAACCTGCCCGTTAGTACCATCAATCTGCGGAAATGTGTACTCATCAACACTATTACCATCTTGAATAGTTAGTGGAAGGTTGAATTTTATGTCCGTCTGATTAAATGTTGCAGACGTAGTAATGTTATTGTAAAGAGAGACCGCATCGGTGTTATAGAAAATGTCAACGGCTCCAGTATTGAAATTAACCGCCCCACTGTTAATCGTGTTCAAATTAATATCCCCGCCAAAATTACCCGCACTGATTGATGTATTGGAAAGATTCCCGGCTGATAGAATTAGTTCATCACCGGCACCTATTGTTATACTCCCTTGTCCCCCTGCAATGTCATTACGTAAGGAAACATTAGCAACGTTAGTACCTCCATCCGTTATATCAAATCGAAATAAACCATAAAAATTATGGCGGTTGTCATACTCCAACCGAACCCCGTTTCCAAAATCATCCAGCTGCTGAATGTTAAAGTTTCCATACATTCCTGTGGTATCTCTATTCAAAGAAAAATAATTAGTGTAGAGCCGGGTAGAATCCCACAATTGTTCGGTTTTAAAACCACCACCATTTATAAAGGTATTACCTGTCAGGTATGTGGTGTCTGCCGTTTTCCAATACAACGAATCAAAGTTTGGCTTACCGGTAATATCTCCCCAGGCAACGGAGCCGCCACCGGTATTCATGGTTGCCACAATAGAATCAAGAAGTGAAGCCACCTGTTTAGGTAGGTATCTCCCTGATCTTATTGATGTGTTTATGTTATTATAAAGCTGTGGCTTTGTAAATTGCCCAAAGCAAGTAACGGAAATAAATAATAGGAATGCTGTTAGTTTCATTTGTCAAAATTTTAATAGAACACTCGCCACTTAGTTTGGTCTCCGGGGTTGCTTCCGGGATTATCAACCAAAGCCAATAACATAGCACCAACTGGGATTATGCCACCGTCTGGCCCGAATAAAGTAGTAGTGGAAGACACACAATTGTAAGCGTATCCCTTTAGAATGGTTCCTGTCGGTACTGCGTTTGTATTTCCTTCCCAATTGCCAATAATTCTTAAGGCTCCGTTATTAATTCTAAACGTTCCCCTTTGTGACACGCCAGACCCGCCAGATACTTTTACCCTCATGATACTTTAAAAATTCCGTAAGTGATTAACTCCTGCTCGCTCCCGATTACCCCGTAAATCTCATAGTAGTATTCTCTTTGCTGAAGTAGTACGGTCTGTGCAACTGTCAGATTAAGTATAACCACGTTATCACTTGTTGTAATCGTGGGTGAAAATATTTCGGTGAATCCTTTTCGATAAAATACTTTACAAGTAATCGGGTCGTAAATGGTAAGGTCGTACGGACTGCCATCATCAAAAGTTACTTCTATCTCATAGTCGATAGAGCTCTTACCTTTATAAGCCTCAATGTTTAATTCGGCCCCGCGATATGTCTTGTAAGTTTTCACCAGAAAATATGGATAACGTCATTAGCGTTTTCAAGTTTTATCCAAAACACACCGTTAACAATTCTTAACGGGCGTAGTTTGTCTGGGGCAATAGGCGCAGCATCAAACATTACCGTACTCTGGTCGTTAATTCTTACGGTGCTTGAATTGCCTGATGCCGTGTAAATTATTGCGTCAATGTAAGTAGGTATTCTTCTTGCGGTAATTGTTACCTTCTGTACAGATGTAGTTCCCACAGAATCAATCATAAAGTGATTGTGAGAAACTTCTATTTGGCCGAAAGAATTAAATCCGGCAAACAGTAAAACAACAAAAATTAGTCTTTTCATATAATTTATCCTTTTAAAATTCTAAATGAAGTATTCCCTGAATTATCGCTTCCTATATAAAGCGTATAAGTAGTCTGGTTGTGAAGTAAAAACTGTTTTGCTTGGTTAATGTACGTCTGTGCGTTGCTTCTCAACTCGTTAACAACTTGCCTAACAGTTTGAGCGTCAACAGGTTGTGATTGTTGAGTTACTTTAGTTACTACACCAAACCTCGTAATATTTGTCGAGTGATTTTGGATTAATCTTGCTAAAGTAAAATAACCCAACATCGGTTTAATACCATCGAAGTAAATTGTTTGCCCGTTGTACGAGTAAGCCTTTCCGTTGATTAGTTCCTGATAGGGGGTATACATTGCATCCCCGGTAACGTGGAATTTATTCATAAGATCGTAAAACAGCCCATCCCCCAGCACAGGGCGAAGGTCTTGATCTTGAGACTCTAAACAGTAAGGCTCATATCTCACCCCATCAAGTTCAGCCGTTGGCCTTAAAAACTTGAGATCATTTAACGTTATCAGGCATCTCTTCTCCATCTTCTACAAGCCAGTCGTTTACGTCTTTATCTGTTAATGAGTAACCATTTTTAAGCAACTGAGAAGCTGCGGCAAATGTTAATTCCCCTTTATTGTACTTTCTTACCACCCTTTGAATGTTCTGCAATTGTTTACCGGTAAGGTTTTTCAAATTGTCGTTTACTGATGCCTGTTCCGTTGTTGCACTCGTTATGGTTTGTGGCCCGTACTTCAATTCTTTAATCTTGAAATCACTCTGAATCGGTTGATGCCAGTTTGCAAATATCTTTTTAAAGGCGTTTGAAATATCAGTCCGGTAATCTCTTGTGATCGTGTTGTAATAGTAGTACTCCTCTTCTAATTGCTGCTGATTAAACATTCCGGTTTCAGGAAGCACCCCTAAAATACCTTTAGGCATTGCAAAGGCTTCCATGATGGCGTTCTTATCGTCCTTTGAAATGAACTCGTGTATTTTGTCATTGTTCGCAATAGTTAAAGGGGTAATCATGTCTTCGGCTTTCTTCAATCCGCTTTCATCTTCTATTACCATAATCGAGTTAGCACCGTGTCCGCCCTTAAACTCGTTCAAACTTTCTTTGAACTGTCTTTCTTTGGTGGTGTCCTCGAACTTTCCGGGGTAACTAAAAATAGCTCCAGCATTCAATCCGTTTTGAATTGATGCAAGTCTGAATATACCTATCTCTTCCTGAGTTTGGCCTTGATCTAATACGCTGTCAAAAGTAGCCATAGGGTATTGATCTTCCAGAGGTGTAACGTAAAGCACCTGCCCTCTGTAATCTCCATTCTCAATACACTCCCGAATGTATTCTTTATCTGGATTGAATTTAGGATATTCTAAAATCCTTTTGGCGTAACTGATTTCTTTGTATGGGTCTTGCTCCCAATTGGAATTATATTTATAATCAAAAATATCCCCATTATCATCAGGAAGTCCAAACCTCCAATAAGACAAAGGCCAGACGGAAATATTATTGTACTCACCCAAAAGATTAACGCCAAGATGTACAACAAACGAACCTGAATAAGTAGCCGCGTCTATTGTGGCCATTCTTAAAATATCTTGAAGGGATTGTCCCTTATCATTTACAATAAGGCCAGCAAGTGACGGGTCTTCAAACCCTTCCCCTCTAAGAAACTTCTGTAACCGATCACAAGCTGACTTTATCGTGTAAGAGCGATCCCGTATAGCCTCAACAATCTGAGGGTATAGGTTATTATGCGTGTACCATTGTATTCCTTCTGAGCGGTCTACAAAAGTTCTTAAACGCTTAATGTCCGGGTCGTATCGCTGGACAAATACATTCATTATTCTTTGGCTTTATCGGCCTCGATTTCTTCTTTAGTTCTGCGCTTTCTTTTCAATGGCTCTTCTTCCTGAGCTTCTGTAATTTCAAGCTGACCGTCTTCCGCTACCGGCTTAAATCCAGCATTAAGCATGAATACGTTTACATTAATCTTTCTGTTTTTAGCACGAGCAATTAAAGCGTCTTCATCTTCTTGTGAAAAAGATTCTGCTTTGATAAACCCCTTACCTGGCACTCCGCATGTGTCATTCTTTGGTTTCCACTTCATTAGTTTTAGTTTTTAAGTTAAAGTATTGACTAAAAGAGGGGCTAATTGAAATTAGCTTGTTGTAACGTTCTAAAGTTAGGTTATCTTTCGTTATAACCATACCTATCCGATCAAAGTTAAGAACCTGATCAGGGTTTTTCATTGTAACTTCTGATTCTGAAGGTTGTTCTTTTTTCTTTGCCATGATGTAAATTTATAAAAAAGGCAGGGTATATTTTTCCCTGCCTTTATTTTTTAATTCATAAATACTAAGCGCAAAGTGCTGTCTGAACAGAGTCCGCGTAACCTCGTGTTGTGGTAACCCGTAGCTTGTAAGGCCCGGCCACCAGTGCAACGGAGGTAAAGGTAATGCTGGTATCGCTTGCAACCGTAACGCTTGTCTGAGTTGTGAGCGCACCGGTATTCTGGTTAACCCACTGAACAGAAAGAACCGCGCTCGATGCACCGTTACCGTAGAAGTTAGTACCTGTAATTGTCTCAGTATCTCCACCAGCTACTTGCAAGGCAAGGTCACTGATAATTGTTACCGTAGGCAATCCTGCATACTCCTCAATCAATGCCTTAGTAGTATCGTAATCTGTGCTGAATATTGTCTGAGGTAGCTTGGTTTCAAACTCAACATCTGAAGTGGCAAGGGTAATTAAATACCCGCCACCGTTGGCGAATGAATCACGGGCCACACCCGGAACAATTTCTAATCCTGATCCTAAACCGTAAACTTCAAAAGAGTTGGATGTCTTTCCTTTGTTCTCCACAACGGCAATAAACTTGCCTTTTGCTAAACGCTGGATGTTGTTCTTTTGAAGCTGGTCAATGTTGTAAACTAAAAAGTTTACCGAATGCTTAAACTGATTCAACCCATTTGAAGGTGCAATTATCTCCTGAGTAGGTTTAACATCTTGTTTAAAGCCCTCGAACACATATCCAACCGTATTGGAAGCAAGTGTTAACGCGGTTAAAAGATTAGGCGTAGAAGATGATTCGGTTACCGCTGTAACATCTTCATAGTTGAACAAAAACAAGCGCGGCATTGTACCAGCCCTCAAAGGGTTGGTACAATCAACGCTCGATCCTAATGTTATTTTACCGCAACTCATTAAGCGTAGATTTCACGTGACATTACTCTCAGGTTTGTACCATCGTACAAACATCTTACAGTTGCTCCTTTGTTAGCCGGAATTGTAACCGTTCCAGATGAAACGAAGTTGGTTCCAAAAGTTACTACCCGCTGTGTTCCGTCAACTTCAAAAACGAATATGACTTCATCCCATTGCGTAAGCCTTGAAACGGTCGTTCCTGCGTTGATCGTCATTGCGCCAGTTAACTGAGCGTAATTGAAAATCTGAAGTGCGGCACCCGTTGCAAATAACGGAATAGAGGTGGCTGCGTAAGCCTGGTCTACAGACTTACGGCCTTTGCTTTCGTATGCATTATTATCAGCGACTTGATTGCCTACTGAGTTTGTGATTGCTGTTGCCATGTTGTTTTAAAATTAAGAACCGATGTAATAAACTGATTCGCTGTCAATTGAGAATGCTGTGTCCATTTTGAACAAAGCCTTCAAGAAATAAGGCTCACCTTCTGGACGAAGTTTTCCAATCACCAAGTTTTCAGCATCGCGTACTTTGTCAGTAGCCAGATACAGGTTTGAATCTGTGCCGGTGGTTGCCTTACAAACAAGGATTACGTTGTTAGGGAATCCGCTGTAATGTCTGATTTCGCGACCTGCAAACTGTCCTGCTGCCCCTGATTGATACTCAAGACCTTTGTAAGTTGTTGCTCTCAAGGCTTCTTGGTACAATCTGTAAGTGGTGGTACTCATGTGGAAAACCATATCAGGGTCTTCAAACAAAGCATCCGGCACGTAGTTGTTACAGTCTTCCAAAATTGCAAGTACGTTAGACGCAGAGATTGCGCCCACGTTAGGAACATCAATGTTTGAGCCGGAAGCATGGGCGCGGGTAATGTATCCGTCAAAGAATCTCAGTGGATTTGTTGACGCTAACGCTGTACTGCCTTGCCATACCAAGCGGCCTAATTGATTTTGGATTTGCTTTAACACAACATCCGCAAACACTTTTTGAATGTTTGGATCGAGAATTTTGTCAGGCAATGCGCCTTTAGGTTGAAACTCTCTCCATGCGCTTTCAAAAAGACGCGGGTTGATGTCCGGAATGTAAACCATCATATCCTTAGGCTCAAGCGTTGCCTCTGACCATGTTACGGTAGCGGTCTTTGTGGTTGGCATTGCTTCTCGGTTGCCGATAGGGTTGGAGCTTGCAACCATTTTCGCGATGCTGATTTTCTCAGAAACGTTTTCAATGGCATAGATCGAACCTTTCTCAACGGCTTGCAATCCCAAAACGGATTCTTGGATGATATAATCTAATACGTCACCATTGTAATTGGATGAAAATACTGGACTTGCCATTGTTAGTTTTTGTTAAGTTGTTTACTTCTTTCTTCTCTTTTGTCGCGCATTACGCTGGCGATGGTGCGGCCTTTCGGCTGATTGTCTGGTAATCCAAGAGCCGCTTTTGTAGGCTGAACTCCGATACGTGCGCTCTTCTTTAAAGCCATGATGGCCGATTCTTTTTCTTTTTCAAATTCAGCAAGTTTAGGAGCAAGGGCTTGCTCAACTGCTGATTTTACCATTGCCTCCACTTGCGATTTAGGGATCATTTCTTCTTCGTCTTCCATTGGAATCTCTGCTTGTTTGGCTGTAAGTTTTGCAACCTTACCACCCATTACCGAGATAACTGAGCCGTCTTCAAGGGCGTAATCTCCATCAGCAAGTGATTGAGATGTTGGCTGTCCGGCTTCGTCTAACAAGAAAGCGGCAACACCTTCGGCAACTCCTTCGCCCTCTACCCAAAAACTACCGGCACCATCAGCAAGGTTTACCACCATACTTTTTTGTGCATGATTTCCGGGAACCTGAGCCTTTGGCTGAACGCCTTTAGGCTTATCCGTAAAGAATGCCTTTACGTGTTCCATAAAACTTTTTTCTTCTTTCATTGTAGGTTTGATTATGTTTAAAACTGGTACTGATTTTTTACCGGTTGCAAATCCAAATTTTATACACTGATCTGCTGTTAGTCCGGTTTCGACTTTCATTAAAGCATCCAATCCGCTTTCGTCAATCTTTGTAAAGCCCATGTAGAACTGACGCAACTCTGTTTCGGTGGCTTCTAAACCTTTGGCCATCGCCATAAGATCGTCCGAATCTCCGCTTACATTTTCTTTGAAAGGGTTGTGAATCCAGAACTGGAAACGATCATCTACAAGACGCTCGTCACCGGCTAAAAATATCTTGGTAGCAATAGAACCAACTAAGCCGTCTTGTATAGTTGTTACTTTGCCTTTTTTCTTGAGTGAGTTGAGGTAATTGTAAATATCGTCACCGATGTCTACATATCCGCCCGGTGAGTTAATTGATACTTCAAACTCGGTAGCGTCTGGCGGCACTTGTTCAATTACGTCCAAAAGCTGAACGCCTTTATGGAATAGCCCTGCTTCGTCAACTGACGACGGGCCTATCTGACCGTGAATATTGATTTTTGCTATCACGGAAGCAAATTTGTATAATCGCTTTAACGAATATACTAAAGGTAATTGTTTAGTTGGTTACGACTCTTACAGCCTTCCTGATCGTTATCTCACTGCAACCACACTCATCCGAAGCACATTGATACGCTTTATTATTTGACATCCCTTTTGCTTTGTAAGCTTGATAAACTTCGTAGTACCTGAAATAAGTAATGTGATTGATAGAGATAATCCCCTTATTAAACAAATCCTTTATTACCCCTTCTTTGTGGTATTCGAGTAGCGTCATACTATATTTGCTCTACTAACTACAGAGGCCACCCTTGATTGGCCTGTGTTTATATCCTCAACCGTAACAACTATCGGCATCTCCCTTAAGCCATCTAAAAATGATGATAATCCTAATGACGATTCAGACTTTGTTGCGGCATCTCCTATAGCCGTAAAGTTTACGCCACCAGCAGCCTGTATAAGGTTTCCGTTTAATCTGGTCTTACCTCGTCCTGATATTGGCTCAACCGTAACTCTCTCAACGCCACCCGGATTGTCACCAACAACCAACATTGTTGGCCCTTTGGTAAAGAAGTCACCACCGCCAGCAGCAAAGCTCACATTATTAATTTTTGCCACCGCACCCAACCCGGTTGCCAGAGTTGTTGCTATTTGAACGCCCCTTACTATTGATGCAAACGGTTCAACAAATGGGGCCGTTGGGGCTTTTAAAATTTCTGTGACCCCCAAAAAAGTGTTAGCCGTAGCGATGGCAGAGTTTATCAATTTTGACTCAATCCCAAAAGCCCGTAGACCTTGACTTAAACCATTTAAAACAATTCTCTGAGTCTGTAATTTTTGATTTTCGTAAAGCTCGAAATTCTTTGCCTCTTGTTGTTTTCTGCTTTTCTCATCATCAACAAACTTTTGATTTATTCCGGCAATTGATTCGTTAAAGCTTTTTGTAAGTGTTAACCTAACCTCTTGCCTTTCTATCTCTCTTGTCAGCAAGGTGTCCTCAGCATCAGAAACATCATTCATTATCTGAGCCTTTTTTATTATTTCCTCTTGTTCCTTTTGAGATTGCGCTATTCTTTTTTCATTGGCTGCTGTTTCTTTGTCATCAATAGCCGCAATCATATTAGCCGCCTTCTCTCTAAACGCTAATGATTCAGATTCTGCTTTAATACGGGCCGCGCTTAATTCGGCTACCTGTTTTTTCTGCTCTCCTGTTAGTTTTTCCTCTCTCAATAACCTATTTACAAACTCATCGAATGTTTCATTTTCTCTCTGCCTGTCTCCCTCGCTTTGTGCAATTTGTTTTATTCTGGCAACTTCTTCCTTTCTGGCTAATTCTATTTTCTGCTCTGTGAGTTGACGCTCAAGAGTTAGGGCTTCTTTTATCTTTTCCCTTTGCTCATCGAAAGTCAGGTTTCGATTTTTAGAAGCTATTACTAAAGCCTTGATCTGGTTTTCTTGTTGTGCGCTTGATACCGTAAATAATGCCTGTTCATCTTCAAGTTCTCGCAAAATATCTAAGTACAACTGAGCAGCACGGGCCACCGCGATCATTTCCTGAGTTAATCCTTTAACCTTGTCGATCGCTCCCGATATATTGAACGTAGCAAGATCGTAAAGTATAGAGCCTAACTTATCAAGGTTGGTTAAAAGGAAATCTATGTTTGCGGTTATCTGTGTTATAATGTTTTCGAAGAAATCAAGAACAGGCTCAGACTTTTTCAGGGCCGCAACAACAACCCCTAACACAACTGCCACTGCTGCCAGTATCGCCCCCAATGGAGTAGCGATTAACGCCTTACTCGCGGTTGTTGCGCTTTGTATTCCTTGTGTAAACCCTGAGAATCCCGGAATAACTCTATCTAACGCTGATTGATAATTACCAATGTTTAGCCGTTGTTTTTCTAACGCACTTACGTTTTCTTTAATCTTGTTGGTGTTAGCATCAAGCTGTGCGTTGATGTCCTTAACTCTTTTCTGGCCTTCTGCTGTTTCAAGGTCTAACTTCTTGCGCTCCTCGCGAAGTTCTTTATTTGCCTTTGTTAAACTTTCGATAGATGTAACCCCTTGTACTTCTACCTTGTAAATTATTTCTTCCTCCATCACAACTTCATTAAATCAACACTTGTTAATTTCCCGTCCATATAATTTATGATCTTGATGACCAAGTAATACCCCTTTCCATCCCAAATAATCTTATGCGGGTTGTAGTTGTATATGTCCACAGGCCTTAGATTAAATTTTTTTGTTATCATCTTGCTTTTCTGCAAACTCGCGGAGAATGAATTATAAAATTCATTGATGAAGTATTGCCATCCAGTGTCTTTTGGTTGATCTTGATCTATAAAATAAGCTAACTTGTAGTCAGTTCTTGGCGTAACATAAAATGTAACAGCCGCCTCGTTTGTTCTGTCTTTTAGGGTAAGCAGTTTTAGTTTTGGTGTTTCAGCAAATACTTCAATATCCGTAGAGTCTTGGTTGTACACTGGTACTGTTGCCACGTTGTAGCCATCTGTAATTTCTGTTGTGGTGTTTTCAAAAGGGGAGATAAAAATATCCTTACTTAGAGGCAATGTTTCGTTTGTTATCAGGATTTCTCCTGACCCAAGAGTTTCATCTAATACAAATTCAGAGTCTTTATACTTGAATTTATTATGCTGAGAGTACCCGGAGTCAAAACTTATTGAATCTATTTCAACTAATTTATCAGACCAATCTAAAGCATTAGCCCGGTCGCTTATTATTTCTTCAATGGTTTTTAAAATAAGATTCCCTCCGTACACAAAAGGGATTATCCCAAACCTTACAAAAAAATCTTTAACTAAATCTTTACAAGAAACATCAATCCATAAACTGTTCCATTTTACGCTTGACCTATCTACAACTCTTGATGATGTCATTCTTATATAAGACGTTGGGTCAATAGTAACCGCGTCCCCTATTGTTGCGTTGCTTGATATTGTTATAAAGACATAATCAGTTGGCAATAGGCTTCCGGTATACGTTATTGCAACGTTCCCTGATGCTGTCGGGGTTGTTATTACTTCAGAGTCTACAACGAAAGCGCTAACGTGTAGTTTTATTGTTATAATTGTACCATCACCCCATGTTATTCCTGACAAGTCTACAGACACGTCTATTTTATATGTTAGCCAACCAGCCGAATCAAATTCATTATTAGTAAAATCAAAATTATCATCACCGTACTCTGCGGCAATAAGCGGAATTTTAACATCACCATCACCAGCGTTTAGGTCTGGTATTGAAATCCCTCCGATTGTTGCTTTTCCAGAGGCACCATTGGTTAGTGTTTCGGGGTATAAAAACTCACCACAAAACGGGATTACGAGGTCGGTAAATCTATTGTCAGTAAGTATTGAGCCAGACAAACTAAGGCCCGTGTATTCCAGTATTTTTTTTATAATTGAGTGATAGTAAAAACAGGGTAGATAAAAGTTTTGCTGGTATATTCCTCCAGGCTTTCCCCAATTCACTATCGGTGAAACAATATCGTCAGTTGCAATTCTGCGAGTGTCAATATATGGAGGTTCCCATGAAGAGTCAGCTATCGGGTTAATGTCCCTTATTAATAACCCTTCAATTGAACTGAAGTAGTCGTAATCTTGTTCGTAAATATTAACATTGAAATACACATCATTTGACCTTAATATCATGATTCCGTTTAGTATTAACGGAATGCCATCAATATATAAGGAAGCGCTGTTAATTGTATACGGGAAAGATGTATTACTCTCTTCAAAAGGGAACCCAAAAATTCTTGAGTTATTTACTGTCTTAGGAATCTTGAATGAGTTTGTATAATTTATAAATCTTTTTGTTAGGTCTCCTATCTCTATTCTTGAAATAGTTATCGCCACCTTTTCGGGTATAAGGTCAACTGTTTGATTATTTACTGTGATGGTGGTCATTGTAATAGCAACTCAGGGTATTCTATTGTAACTACTGCCGAGTGCTTTATCTGTTTGGTCTGAGTGTTGTTAGCTTGTGAAATAACTACTACTCCTGTTTTGGTTCCGTCTGAATTCAAGATGTTAACAGACTGCCCTACTTTGTCATATGTACGGTTTAGTGCTGTTGTCATTTCAACAATATTAATCTTGTATATTTCGCCTATGGTGTTTAGTCCCTGAATAACCTCCCACTGATTCAGAGTAAGTCCTTCAGCAAACAGTGTTAGTCTTTTGGCTTTCTTGTTAGAGTAGTTCCAAGTATATTCTTGGTTAATCTGGAATGGGAAACATTCATCTCCGCCTAAAGAGTTTTTCCACTGAAGTACTATTGTATTGTTGCACTGTTCCACTACATCACAAATCATTGTTACTGATTCGTCAGAGCTTAGTGCCGCGTTCCTAAGTCTTATTTCTAAAGTGTCAGCGTCACCAGTTTCTTTGTGTTTGCCGCGCCTTACCGCTGTTCCTGTTAGTGTTGTGTTTGTGGTGGTTAAAGTTGATCCGGCTTGCTTTCTGACAACTGTAAGCCTTTCGCCATTTATGAATGAAAAAGTAAAAGGGTAGTTTTTAACAGCCCTCCATCTATCCATCAGTGTGAGAAACTTCTTACTGGTTCCGGCTGTAACGTAAGCGTCCAGATTGTTTGTTGAGCCAATTTGAAGACCACCGTAAACAGCGAACATATCATTAGCTGAGTCGTTTACCTGAGTTTCACTACCGGCAGACCAAACCTCCTGATACTTGATGTAGTAGTTTACCCAGTTGTTATCCGTATAAGTTACATCAGAGGATGTCAAGTCTGAGTTATTAACAAGACTTGTTTTTAAGAATACGCTAACATTGCATACAAGATTACCGGAAGAATCGGGATAATAAACCGCATCCGCAATTTTAGTGGCAGCCACATTATTCCATATTTCTACCTCAAGCCTATAACCTTCCTTTGTGTAATTTGTGGAGGTTAGTTTATAAAGTATTGGCCCAGATGTTCCGGCCCAATCGGCTGGCCTTGCTGTTACTGTTGGCTGCATAGGTATTTATAGTTTTTTTGCATGAAGCTATCGAAGGTTGTTTTTCTCATATCTATCGTTTATTCGGTTACACAAATATACTGATTCAAAAAAAAATTAAAAACTTGCTTTTATCTCTGCCTTAAATCCTTCGTTCAATTTTGATCTAAACTCCTTTACCAGTTCCTCTACCTGTTGCTCAACTTCCAATCCTTCGCGCTTTCGTTGAAACACGTCCGTTCCTTTCTGTGCGATCTTACGGGCAAACAAAAAAGCCAATTGCCTTTCGCTTGTTTTGGTGTCTCGCGGGGTAATTCCTTTTGACCTTATCCAGTCCAGTATGTCGCTTATGGGCGGAAACTTGCCCGGCTTGCGTCCGAACTTTTGCTGGTAGAAATACTTAGCCCCGTAAAGCTTTCCGCTTGATTCGTTTGATTCAGTTCTAAGGCTATCGGCTGACTTACCAGAAGAGCGTATGCCCTGTTCTTTTTGGCGGTCTTGATAGACTTTCTTTATGCCGTCCAGTAGTTCCGATATGAGAGGCTGGGCGTTCATTTTTTAATCAACAAAACCCAATCTTCAAGTTCGGAGTCCCATTCAAAATTAATCCACCCAAAAAGCTTTCTGGCAGTGAGTTCAAAACTTCCGTCAATTTTTCCTTAGTTATTTTTATGTCTTCTTTTTGCATAATCAATGTGGTAAGCACCGGCCTAAATCCTCGGTGAAGTTAACTGTGAACACTGACCAACATCCATAAAGGTGAGCATCTCCTACCGGCTGATGTGCTGAACGGTGAACGACAGAACTAATACCATCCCCGTCAATAATTTCGTTCTCGTCAAGTCGGTTTATAAACTCTCTTGATAAAGCCCTCATGGGGGCAACTAATTCAGATTCAATTTCGCTTTGCGGCTTGTCGATTGTGGGCTGGTTAGCTCTGGTAAGGAAAAGAGCGTTTATTTCAGCGGAGCTTACTAACCCGTCTTCGCGGTTATCTGAAATATCGAATGGGAAAACTAAACACACTGGAAACGAGCCGCTTGTGATCTTGTCAAAAATAGTCGCGTTGGCTTCCTCAAGGTCGGCATATTCGTACCTTGTGGCTGTCGTTAGGTTCCCGATCTCTTGCTCTATGGCCTCGTGAATTGTCATTGCTTTTCTTTCCAGTTTGAAATGTCAGCATGGTAAACCTCTCTTAATCTTTCCTCTTTTGTAACTGGGTCTCCCTCGTTATAATTAGTTAAGATTCTGTTTGTTCTTTCCTCTGATAAAAGGAATTGCCCAAACTTTACTAAATCTTCTTCGGTGTAATAGGTTATCATTTTGGTTGCTGGTTTAGCATCTTATCCCACTCCATATACCTTTCTTCAAACTCCCGCTTTTCTTTCCAGTTCACATGAAACGCGGTTACGGTGTCAAATTTACTTTTTTTATAAACATAATCAGGGTCTAAACCAAATCTTTCTGCAAAATCCCCGATTAAATCTAAGTACCTGAACGGCTCAAGCCTCTCAACCTTTGCCAGAATAGCCGTATTTTTCCTCTTTTCAACAAGACCTGAACTAACAGGGTCTTCAAAAGGCTCCATCTGTTTGAAGTAATTTTCCCAAGCCTCATTAATGGTTTTAGCAAAAAAAAACCTACCGCGTAAGTCTGAGTAATTGGAAGTTCGGCTATAAATGTTTCTAAGTGGTTGGCTTTGTCAATATCAAATTCCCCGTCTAATTGCGGCTGAAGGCTTACCGCGATGGCGTAACTTATAGCCTCGTCATAGGCTTTGCAGGTTTCTAACTTTTGTCTAACGTGGATTGATTGGCCTATTGATAGGCTTAAATCTTTGACCTTAAACTTTCGGCCATCGTAGTAAAACCAATCGGGAGTTTTTTGCTCTTTGAACTTTTGGGGCTGCGAAAAAAGAAATGAGGTTGCCAGTGTTAGCTGGGCCTCAAGTTCTGGGTCTTTAGTTTCAAACAGATTCTTAAAAGGAATACCGGAAAGGATCGAGAAGGCCTTAACAATATCCCTGCCATCCCATTCACCCGAAAGCTGCTGATACTTAGACGTGGGCAAAGTCTCCCATGTGTCAGGGAGTTTTAAATCTCGGTTGCCTTTGTTAGAGAATATAGAAAACCTCATAGCCTAATTTAAAAAACCACCAAGCAACCCGGCAAACAATACCCAACAAGGGTAAGCCGATTGAAAAAATAAACATAATCCAAAGAAAGCCTTTAATTTTCTGGCTTCTGGTTAGTGAGGGTTGTCTGGTGTATTGTTCCATCTTCAAATTTTATTAGCAAAAAAAAGTGATCGCCATCTTGCCTGAGCCTTTCAGGGTTAAGGCTATTTAGTTTAAGGTTAAGTAATTCTTTGGGCAGTTTAACATACTCAAACAGTTCCTTTAAATCCAGAATGTTAACAAAGTTAGGGTTAATGTCTGGCTTATAAAAGGACCAATAGGCTGCCTTGTTTTTCAATCATATTATCCGTAATCCGCTTGGCTTCTTAATCTTGTCCGTTGCGTACCTGATTGCGTCCATTAAGTGATTGTCTTTGTCTTCCGGCTCGTCTGTTGGCTTTTTGTATTGATCTAAACGCCATCGGTAGTTTTCTGATTCCTTCCACAAATTTAAACTATTCTCAGTCACAAAAACTTCCATTTGTTGTAAAAACTTTATCCCATTCCGTACAGAATCGGCACCCTTAACGCTGGCCTTCACATTCCATCCAAGCCGTTTCATTTGCTCAATATCTTTCGGCTCGGCTGAATCGGCATAAATTGGAGCGGTTCGGCTTATGCCTAATTCTGCCATCCGGGTTGAAAGCTCATCGTTTGTGATGCCTGACTGGTAGACAAGTTCATTAAGCCAGATTTTCTTGTTATGGTTCTCACATTCCACCAGCGCCACCGGATCATTCCATCCCCAATCTAACCCGTAGAATTTAGGGTATTCGTTAGGCATGGACTTAACCGGCTGGAAGTGTTTGTAAATCCGGCCTCGCACGCCTTCGCTTATTAGCCCCTGAATGATTGTGTAGTAATAATCAGGGTCGGTAATTTCGTAGCCTGACCATGTTTCAAGGCTTGACTTATGGATGTTCTGGAGATTGTCTAAGTACGTGGAGTGAATCGAAAGTAATTGCGGGTCTTGTTTCGGAACGGCCCGATAGTAGCCGTCTTTTGGTGCAGGCACTAAATTATACCAACGCCTCCAAAGCCAGTGGTTTTTTGATGGCGGGTTGAAAATACGGATGATCTGGATATTCTCTGACTTCTTTGTCCTTAGGGTATCGTCAAGCTGCCTGAAATCTTCCTCTGAAATTTCCTCGCTTTCTTCGATTATTACGTGAGTAGCCCCTGCTAATGATTTAAGTTTTGCTGTCCGGTTTCCGCTGGACTTCTTAAATCCTCTGGATAGTACCGTGTTTCCTGTGGCCTTAAAAACGGCCGTCATCGTGGATTCATTCAAATCAAACTGCTCGCTAAGTTCTGATTCTTCAATCCGGTCTTTAAAATCCCGCCATAATGATTCCCGAACGTCTCCGGCTATTTCACGCATGAAATAACCCCTAAAATATTCTGGTTGAGTTATAAGGTGTAAAAAGTACTGAGTGGCTGTAAACGATCCTCCCCGGCCCCTTCCGCCCCATAAGTCTATGTAACGGGCCTTTGTTGTAAATAGTGGTTCGTATATCTCCCCGAACTCAAGAGTTATCGTATCGTCTGAAAACAATTTCTTTAGAGGTTGGTAGTGATTTACCGTTAGTAGTTACGTCTACTTTATCCTGTGGCTTTCCGTAGGCATGTTCAAACACCCACTTAATTAGGCTTGCTTCACCTGAATCCAATAGGGCCTTAAATCCCGCTTCAGGAGACCCGTATTTTTGGGTAATAGCTGAGACCGCCTGATTAGCTACCTTTAGTTCCTCGGCCTTAGATTTACGTCCTGCGCCCTGTCTTGCGCCTCCCTTACCTGCCATTGAAAAAATATTGATTAATCGACCGTTTCACGTGAAACATTTAGTTTACAAAACTGGTTAAAAATCCTTTAATTTCAAAGTCTGTTTTTAGTTTTCCTTCAGTTTTCAGTTTTGAGCTAAAATCTAATTTTTCCCTGCTCTATGGCCCTGATTACTATTTTCTTTGCTGTATCATAATCGGGAGCATAAACGTTTTCAACGGTTCCTACTGGATTTCCGTTTTCATCCTCAATCTGAACATCAAAGGCTTTCCGGCCGTTGCCAGCGCGATCGACAAAGTGGAGGATTGAAGCCTCCCGTTTTCTTTCGGCCGAACTTGCTTCTTCCTTGCGCTTTTCTTCCAGTCGCTTTTTGAAATACTCGTAATTAACTTGTATTTGTTCCTCTTCTTTTTTTGAATCCCTTACCCCAGCCTCAACATAAGTGTACTTGTCCTCAAGATACCGACCCATCCATTCGGTTATGACTGCGGCATCGAGCCTGAATATCTGCCCGTAAAAGCCCACAGACCCGCGCCTAAAGCATAGCACAAAGTCCTCAAGGCTTTCAAGTGGGAACATTTTAATAAGCTCCTCCGCGATTATAGGAATCTGATCAGATTGCAGGTTTAGGCGGGAGTCTATGTTTACCGATGCTTGTAACCGTTGTAACTGCGTGGCTAAAAATATCTCAAGCCTGAAATTGTCCACGACCTTACAAAGCATGGCTATCGGTGGTCGGTCGAGTATATGCCGGATGTCATTTCCGGTTGAGATGACAATCGCCTCAAAGTTGTTTTCCTGCAAGTTTATCGCGGTAGTGCTTTGCGAGATATTCAGCAGTTGCGGTAGATTGTTCTTGTTTTGAAGTTTTTGAAGTTCCATTTTGTTTTAATTCAAATAATCCTGTCCATCCGTTTTCTATGCTTTGATTTATAATCGCCACAGAAACCGCAGGGTCGCGGCCCCCTAAAAATTTTAACTGTTTTTTTGCCGTTGATGGTGTTATTTTTTTGCCCAATTCTTTACGGTATTGAATCCATTCAGCGTAAGCAATTTTCAAATCACCAGAAAGCAAATCCAAAAAAGCGCGTAGCGGGTCTTCTTTCTTTTTTTGTTCTTGTTCTTCTTCTTGTGTTTCTTCTTCTTCTTGTTCTTCTTGCGATACAGTATCGGTAGCGTATAGATAGGGTATCAATAGCCTATCTTTTACTTGTTTTAACTCTTTTTGAACAAATGCAGCTACCTTTGGGGAGCCTTGCGGATTGTGCTTTACAAAATTCCTAATTGCAATCTCGTTTGTTTTTCGGCTGTACTTAATCTTACCAGCCTTTTCAAAAAACTGTACAAGTTTCTCAATTGTTTCCTGATTGTACCCAGTTTCAAAAGCCATTGACCTAAAGCTAATTTCGTAAATACCGCACTGGCTTGAATGCTCATTGGTTATCAGGTAAAGAAAAAAGTACTTTTTTTCAGGCGTTAGCGATTCTATAAAAGGATCGCTCCAAAACTTTACCGAAACGTTTCTAAACTTAGCCATTTCTAAATGATTTATTTTTTCCAGAGAAGTTCCATAATTAAAAAATACCCAACCCCCGCAAAGGCGATCCGGCTTCACCGAACGGTGAAAAAGGCAATGCAGAAAGTTGGGATGTTTTTAATGTTTTCATACCGGAATCGCACCACAAAGATTATAAAACGTACTGAAAATTACAAATCAATTTCGCTTCTACCCAGTTGGTAAAGTCAAATTTTTTTAACCCCATTGTTCAGCCATAGCCTTTGCAATACCGGGGAATGTTTTGCTTGAATCTTTCTGACTAATGTTTTTATACATGAATTTCTGTCCTCGCTTTGCGCCCCCCGTGTTTGATGGGAGATAAGGTTTATATTCTGATAAAATTTTAGTCGGCACCAATTCAGGGAGATTTTTCAACCATAGTAATGTTTTCTTACTGTAAGGATCGCCAAATTGATAGGGCTGAATTGTTTGAGTATTTGGAGGCAGCGCAACTATTTTTAAAGGTTGAGGGTTTTCGATTGCGATACGCTCAACACCTGCATTTAGTAACATCATAAAAAAATGTTTTGCCTTTAATGCTTTTGAAAGTCTTTCCAAATTAATCTTTCCTCCTGCATGCATCCATCTTGCTCCAGCTTTACTCATAAAAGTACAAGGCGGGAAGGCAATAAGTAAATCAGGCTTTACCATTTGTATAGATTCAAATACGTCCATTTGTAAATGCCACTCAGGAAAGCCTCCGCTACATTCTTGAATATCGCATGAGTACGCCTCATGACCTCTTTTTCGGAACTCCTTGCAAACCGCTTGACTTTCCTCGCATCCTACTAATACCCTCATCTTCTCTTACTCTTAACCTGAATAGTAACACTTAAATCTAAGTAGTGGAATACCACGCTTTCGTCCTTGTACTCAGCGTATTTTACATTCATTTGGGTTAGCATCTTGGCTATCTCAGGCCGCAGCTTCTTTAGTACCTGAGCGTTGATTGGTTCGGTTACCTTTTCCATTCACATTTTGTTAACGCAAAGTTTCTTCTAAAAAAAGCCATAGAAGTATTGGCTTGCTTTGCCCACTTTATTATTTGAAGTGGACCTTTATTTACTACGATTTTAAAGCCGCCAGCTTCCGGCACTATTACCGCGCTGGTTACTTCGTGCGCTTCTGGGTGTAGGAGGGTTAGCATTACTTTAACGTTTTTGCAGTCCCGATAAATCCGGTATTGCCTTGCTGGCTAACATTCTTTAAAAAATCAACTTCTGCCTTTGCGCTGTTAACAATAACCTGAGCGATATTTGTAATCGCCTTTGCTTTCTCTACATCAATCTTTCCGGCCTTAATGCCTTCTATTGTATCAAAAAGAGTTTCTCTCAAATCTTCAATTTTCTTTGCCATGCGTAAGTTTCTTTAATTGGTTTAATAGTTTTACTGTTTCTTTTAATTCAGGGGTGTACGATTGCCACATTCGCCTGTTAGTAACCGCGTGTTCTGCCCTACTGATAACCTTTACCCCTGATGGGGTTTGCCTTGCAACCTGACCGGCTTTTGCTTTTGAAATTAGTCGATTGTATAAGACAAATTTACCTTTGTGCTTTATATACTTTCTGTCTTTCCAGATTCTTATTTCGCCATCCTTTGCGCGTCCTCTTTTGTCCCATGCTTTAAAATGCCTTCCGTCTTTGTTGTTCAACTTTCTTAGATTGCTTTCCTGTTCCTTTGTTCGTTTTAGTCCGAGATGTTTACGCTTCTTTTCAATGTGCTTTTTTGTCCAGTAATGTACTTCTTTTGGGAAATTACGATTGAATAGTTCGGCCAAATAAGTATCGCCTATTGCTGTATATTTAGCTTTTAGAAACTCTTCCTCTTCCCTTGTCCACCTATGGTAATTCATATCAATACTTAATCCAAAAGTAAACACAGTAGGATATAGCGATTATCCACGGCCACGTTAGAGTTAAAGCCAGAAGGAAGTAATCAGCGTTTTTTGCTAATCGGTATCGGGTGAGTTTGGTCATACCTGCTTCAAATAAATTTGTACCACTTCAACCTTATTGCCTACTCTTTTAATCTTAGAGGTTAGCCAGTTGTCGCGAGAAACTCCTTCTTTTATTGCATTGGCGATGTAGTCGTGCATCTTTGAACTATCGCCAGAACTTGATTTTGCTTTTCGGCTCATGGTTATTTCTTTACAAGTTTAGAGGGTATCTGATAAGTCCTGATTTTTACCTTGTCGCAATAGCGGGTTTTAACACTCAACCATCCGCGTGTAACTTTTGGAAGTTTACCCTCCCGCTCAAGCTCACCAACTCTCGTACTTAGTTTAGTACACCCGTACCTTTTGATAGCCTCGAATGAGTTTAACTTCAATCCTAAAATCAAATCATTCTGGATAGCTTGCTTCTGTCTTTCGATTTGTTTCATATCGCTTTAATTAAAGGTTTTTCTATACCCCAAAACTTTGCGAAGTGCTTTAGCGGCCCTTCTAACTCGTGGTAATACTTTCTTCGGTTAATTGTTAACTCGAATTTGTGAACGTGGTTGTATGTTGCTGATACCATTTTAATAAGGATTAAAAGTTGCCACATATATCCACGTCCAGTAACGAACGGAGAAAGAAAGCTTTAGATCAATCAGCGCGCCCGTGTGCGCTAACTCTTTGATTGTTTCGATTGAAGATGTTTTTGTTTTCCAGATTCCCATAGTCTTTAATTTTTAATTGAAATAATAAACATTGCGTAAACGATAAGCCAAAAGATGATAGCTACTATCAGAGCCTTTGTGTGGTTGCGTGTCCAGTTCATTCAAGGTTAGATTTAAAGGTTTCGATTATTGATTCCATCTTTGCGCGGTAATGACTTTCCGAATCTTTGTATCCTTCTGGCTGTTGTTCCCAAAGACGATACAAAACAGCGCGTAATCTTTGGCCCGGTGTCTTGCCTTTTAGTTCCGGGTCTAACGCATCAATCAAAGTGCGTTCATTGTTCTCTATTTGCTTCGCTGAAAAATAGGCAAAGCAAACTTTATTACGAAGCTCAAAGAGTTGCCCGGCTTTCGCTGGGCTTAACTCTTGCGTTTCTACGGTAACGGAAACTGACCCGTCTTTTAAGCTTCTTATGCTGCTAACTATTACAGGCAGCAATGTACCTTCCATCATTTTACTATAAACCTAACGTATTGATACATTTAGTCCGGACTTACTTTTCTTTGTTGGAGGGTAAATGGTTACAACCTCACCAGTATTTGGGTCGATAATTGTTTCCGGCCCTGTTTGCGATTTTAATCGCTCCTGACGGGCTTTTACTTTAGCCGCTATCTTTTCCTGTTCGGCCACCAATTCGTTTAATATGGGGTCATTACACACGCTGTAATCGTATTTTGTACCATGTTCGGCTTTGGTAATTTTATTGCCCATGAATTCAAAACTATTTCCGGGGTATTTTGCCGCCTCGGTCATTATGTTTGAATCAATCTCTTTCAGAATGCGCTCACTGGCCTTATCCATAGCACGGAGTTGAATTAAGACGGTGAGGGAGTTTATTTCGCCCCCCTGCACGGCCTGAATCACACCGTCCGAAAATACGTCTATTTGTGTGGAGGTGTTAGCCATCAGGGTTAACAACTGCACGGGTGTTTCGGGAACCTGGTTCATGTTAGAATGGTAAGGATTCATAAATCATTTGTGTCTGCTCACCATTGATAATAACAAAAGGGTCTTTGCCATCAAATAAAGCCTCCAGGTGGATAGGTTTATCTTTTGCTGCCTGTTTTATTTCAGGTGTAATGTCTTTCTTTGGCGAAGGCATTACTGAATATTCCGTGTTTTTGTCCTGACCTTTTTTACTGATCTTTAAATCGTAAGTGTGAGGGCTACCCCAATCTTCATTTTTTGCAAGTTCTTCAATCGCCTTTTGAATGGTTGATTGTGTAAACTCCCAAATTTTTATTTGATTGTCGCAATAGTCAAAAACAACTATTGCCCAAAAGTGCCGGATCGGTTTATCAGTCATAGGTTTTTCTGGCTTGTTTTTAAACCGGAACCGGTAAGGCTTGTTATCTTTCCAGTCAAGCCAACCAATTATAGGTTTTGAAAGGATGCGTAATTTGTTTTCGCCTTGTTGAAGTTTGAGGTAAGAACTTCCGCCTTGCGGTGCTTCGTAACCATCGGGTAAGAAATCTGTCATAATTGCTTTGTGGTTTAAATTGTTTTATTTTTTTTGATTAAGTTGATCGAGTGCCATGAAAAAACCAAGCCTTATAAAATCACCAATACGGTAACCTTGCAAGGTATATAGATCGTACTCTGCGCTTTCTGTTATCGAAGATACGATTTTCACATCGCACTTTTTACAATTTTCTTCAAAGATTTCACGCTCTTGTGGGCGTACTAAGTAGGTGTCGGTTATTGTCATTTTAAAAATTTGTTTTAGTTCCTCTAATTTTATTTTCACTGCCGACATCACCGGATTTTTGGTAACGCTTTACTTTCTCGTACAATACTGAAAGCTCAAGGATAGCGGTTTCGCGCTCGGCCTCTAACTTCTCCTTTGGGTCTGTGGCTGGTTGTAGCATTAGTTAAATCTCCATTTAAAATACCCGTAAACTAAATCCAGTGCCGCTTCAATTGACTCCTTGTCTGCCTTTGTTTCGGCTTGTAGTTCTACTACCGTTATTCTACGCTCTACTTCTGTATCGTAGAACTCTCTTACTTCTTCGTAGGGGATAACTTCCTCGCCTATCTCATCGCCCTCTGTGTCGAATATTGGAACTGTTAGTGTTTGCATAATTGATAGCTTTTTAGTTTAGCGGCTGTCAACCCTGACAACCAATTATGAAGCAAAGGTAGAAAAGTTTCTACCAATGTCAATAGTTCGGGTAGAATTTTTTAAACTTTTTCTTAAAAAATATTTAGGTTATCCGGTAGAATCTTTTTTACTTTACCGCCATGAAATGGATAACAGTTAAAGAATTTGCCAAAAAAGAAGGTATTTGCCTTGCTGCGGCATACAAGCGGATTAAGTCCGGTAAACTAAAAAGCCAGAAGATTTATGGAAAGACGGTTGTTAAAGAATAGAACGAAAACCGGAATAAGCGTATGTTAGCAGATGTAAAAAATGGCGGGTTTAGTGCGGAAATAGAAAAATACACCGCAGCTAACAGCAAACATTTGACGATTATCCGAGCGATTGC
>Ga0209096_1001279_pt1 | contig 28618 bp, 26 predicted proteins | sample AD_UKC034_MetaG_FD_184407 | JGI IMG/M metagenome (GOLD analysis project Ga0209096, IMG submission 184407) | Active sludge microbial communities of municipal wastewater-treating anaerobic digesters from USA - AD_UKC034_MetaG (SPAdes) (version 2) | ecosystem: Engineered > Bioreactor > Anaerobic >... | reverse complement strand
GTGCCATACCAGCAACAATCATAGCAAAATGAAGAGAAACGATAGGAACGGTTCAATTTGCTGCAATACCGGAAGCTTCCATGGAAACAACCTATATTTACGTAATTTGTTCCTCCTGCCGGCATGTTCTTGCTCTGGAATGGGATACATCCAGCCTTCTGTCCGATAATCCATTGGTCGGCCGGAAAATTTATCCGGCCGAGGTTGCCTTACCCGCGCTTCTTCTTGGTGTGTGGCCGCAAGAAAAGTCTGCCCCTTCTCCTCTTTGCGCCGGGGTTTGGGCGGCGCTCGCAACTCGGGCATTGTCCTTCGTTCGCCTTCATCTTGCCCGCCACCGGTGTGCAGAAATTTTCCTCGCCGACGAACTGCCGGATGAGAGTATTTTGGAACTTCCCGATACCTTTGAGATTTTGCCGAAGGCCCCTTCTGCGCGGCAACCAATAAAAACATTCGAATTGCATAACACACGCAATTTGACCATTGAGCGGAGAATGGAGCTGGCCGCCAATATTGGAGCAGTGTGCTTATGGGAAATATTTGCCCGCGAGCAAGCCGACTTGCAGGACGGCCTGCTTCTTTTCGGTTGGCTTCCTGCCGATACCAACGACGATGCGCGTCTGCTCAGCCTTATACTGAATACAACTTGCGGGCATGTGGCGGAAGAAGCTCTCGCGGCGCGGATTGTTCTGGGTACAAGCGATCCCGGCCTGCGACGGCAACAACTGCTTACGGTGGCGGAATCTGCCTATGCCCGACGCGGACAGTTTTGGGGACGAGTCCGGGAAACTCCTTACGACCATGTTGTCCCGCTTGAAGAGCTTCAGGCAAAAGCTGTGGAGCGCCTCATTGCCACAGGGGATATTGAACAGGCCTGTCATCTTGCCGTTATCTGTTCTGTTGCGCCATCCAGACTGGGTCAGTTGCGGGAAAAACTCAGTGCGCGCATTTTGGATCGTTCTTTGCCGATTGATACGCGCTATCGGATGATTCTCTCTGCCCAAAAGATTTTTTCCGGCCTGATAAGCGAGCTTCGGCGCAAGTATGGTCTTGCCTGCGATCCTTTGCCGTCTATGCCGTCCTGGTTGGCGCTGGAAGGACCGGCCAAAACCATGGCGTGCGTGTGTGCCGATCCCGATGCCGTTTGCGCTTGTCTGGCATCGCCCGATGTCTCGTGCGTTATGCAAGGTCTTGATATGATAAGAGAACTTTCTATTCTTCTCCCCGAAGAAACGCTTGCTTTTGCTGTGGACGTGCTTGCCTTATGCCGTGACAGCCGAACGGAGCCAACGCCCGGACGAAGTCGTCTGTGTGTCCGTGCCCGCGAGGTTCATTCCCGGATTTTTGCGGCAATGGGCGGGACCGGCGCCTGGGAAGCGCTACAAGAAGTGATGGACGCGATGTTTTCCGCCGGGTTGGGTGTTTCGCTGGGCATGCATTTTCGCGCCCTGAGCGCCAACAAAATACCGGTCGATCAGGTGGGCGCCCTGTTGATTCAGCGGGTGACGGAGCGCACCCGAGCTGTCCGGGATCGCATTCAGGCCCGCGAAGCATTGTCCGTTCTTGCAGATGAAGGCGGCGCCGTTCAACGCAATCAGCCTGTTTCTTCTCCTGAAGGCAGGGATGCGGCACGTCAGGCCGACGATTTTCTGATTGCCGCACTTCAGGATCCCTTGGAGCCGGAAGAATTGAAATCCGCCATCCGGTCTTCCCTTACACGCTGGATGCCGGATCGCATCAACGAACTTCAGGGGACAGTCATTTCGCGGGTTTCGGTGCCTTCGATCACCAAGCTCATTCCCGGCCAGTCTATCGCCGGTATCGATAAAAATGAAGTGATGGCCCTGTTGCGTGACCCGGATGCGGATATTGGCCGGGTATTGGCTGCAATTACTCTTGCCGAGCCCTTTGTCCGCATGAAGCAAGATCTCGCTTCTCAATTTGAACGGCTTTTACGCATGCGCATCAAGGATAACCGCCGTTTTTCCGAACGAGCTTGGAATCGCAACGTAGCGGTGGAAGCCAGGCTTGCCCATGGCGCTGTCTGGAAGTTGCTGAAACCTGAAAAACGCCCGGCAGCGCTTGATTTGATTATCTCGTTTCGAGAAATCGCCATGGCTCAGGAAGCCCCGTCCATTGGCGAATGCAGCCTTGCCGGCGCGCTGGCCGATACCGTATCCGCCTCTTTGGCGCCTTTGGACCTCAAAGAGATTGCCGTCAGTTTGGAGACGGACATTGCCAACCGCCGGTTGAGCGCCTGGACTCGTCTTCACACCTATCACGCTCTGGCGACATTAAAGGATCACGGCGGCAAGGCAGACAAGGCATTATTTGCTGCTCTGGCTGACCCGGATGAGGATCCCGTCCTTCGCGCCGAAGCTCATGCGCTTTTAGCGCCCCGTCTGAAACAACCCGTTTTCGATCTTCAAAACAGGGGCAAATTGCCGCGGCCCCCCATACCGCCGGTCGAAACCCTGTTTCATAACCTCCCTCTTTTTGAGCGCGATACCCGTGGGGAATGGTGCCTGACTCCTGATGCCCTACGATGGGGATGCCTCACATATCCTGATGATTTAATGGATGCTTTGCTCAATGCAAAGCAAGATCCGGCTCGCGCCTGCGCGGCAGCCGCGCTTGCCCCGCTGGTTGCCCAGCGGCTTCCCTTTACGGCCGGCCAACTGATAGAGGCCTTGCGCGAAGCAGGGAAGAATCCCTTTGAGCTTCATGCGCTTATTGAGGGACGCGAACATACTTTTTGTCTTGCCAAACTTTGTCAGGAAGGCATTCAGGCGGTTGCCGGAGATTTTGCATAATATGGAAGCTCTTGTATTGATAATCATTATTGCCATTGCCCTTCTCTTTTCGGTCCTTTTGTACAATCGCCTGATTTATTACCGCAATGAAGTGAAAAACGCCTGGCACGGAATGGATGTGCAATTGAAAAGACGCCACGACCTGATTGCCAACATTCTTGAGCTGGTTGCAGGCTATGCTTCCCATGAGCGCCGCGCATTGGATCTGGTCATCGAAGCGCGCCGGAAGGCGCAGAGGGTCTTGGGAAATATTGAAGAACGGGTAGAAGCTGAAAAAGCTCTTTCCGCTTCTTTCCAATCTCTGTTGATCCAGGTTGAAGCCTATCCCGATCTAAAAGCCAGCGAAGGTTTTGCCGTCCTGATGGCGGAATTGACCGCAACGGAAAATAAAATCGGTTTGATGAGACAGTATTACAACGATATGGCGTTGCGGTATAAAAATCGTGTAGAAATGTTTCCCGGTAATATTGTCGCGGGCTTGTTCAATTTCCTGCCCGAACCTTTTTTTCTGCTGGAAGACGAACAAGAGCGTTTAGCGCCGCAGGTGAAATAATCATTCAAAATTATTCAGAAAGGAGTTTCTATGACTGAGACAGTAACCAACATCGGATGGTCCATCGTTTTTGCACTGGTAGGCGGTTTGGTCGGCATGTTTCTGGTGCTGGCAAGTTCCGCGCTTGTCCCCAGACTGATGGATAAATTGACTCCGAACATCGATGAGGAAAAGGAAATGATCAGAGGGAATACCGCCGTAGCCGAATACTTCGGCAGGATTGTGGGAGCATGCATTATCGGCCTGAGCATTGTCGTGGCTGCCGCGGTTCTGGGTGGGATTCTATCCGCTCTTCATTGAATCGCGCAAAGGGATATTGGGCATGTTCCCGATCATAAAAGCAAATTGGTTTTTCCAAAGATGATGTTGTGAGACGGCATATGAAAAACTGGATGATTCTTCCGGCAGTGGTTCTGATCTGTTTTTTTGCTTCCTCTTCCGTTTTGGCGCGCGGCGGAGGAGGATGTCTTGCCAAAGGCACCCCCATTTTAACGCCCGCAGGGGCAGTTTCCATTGAAATGCTCCGTCCGGGTGATCCGGTAATCAGTGTCGTTGGCGGGAAAATACAGACAGGCACGGTTAAAGCCATTACTCAAGTCCGGCCGGCCGGTTATCAGGAAATTACCGCGGGAGAGCACAAATTTCTGATTACGGCGGGGCATCCTGTCCTGGTCGGGCCGGGAGAGTATCGTATTGCCGGACGTTTACAAGCCGGCGATCATATTTATCAAATTCGCAACGGAACCCTGCAAGCCATCTCCATCCATAAGATCCGGCCGGTGAAACCGGTTCAACCGGCTTACAATTTGCTGGTCATGCCGGGTGGAACCTTTATTCCGGCGGGCATTGTGGTGCATAATAAAGGATGCTTTCTTCCCGACAGTGAAATTCTGAAAACCGACGGCACAACCATATTCATTCGTTCAGTCCGGCAAGGCGATAAATTATTGGCGTATTCACCGGAAGGGGCGATGGTTCATACCAGGGTAAAAAAGGTAATCCGCCATCGGGTGGACGATTATTTTCTATTAAAAACCGCTCACGTCGCGCTTGGGGTGACGGCCGAACACCCTTTTTATACAGGAAACGGCACATTCAAGACGATGGAGATTCTGCGGGCAGGCGATGCCATTTTTGCCTGGGACGGTCGTACTCTTTCCAAACAGCGGATAGTCTCTCTGGAAAAGGTTTCCAGGCGCGTTTGGGTTTACAATCTGCAAACCGATCAGCCCCATACGTTTTTTGCGGCAGGCCTGGCTGTTCATAATAAAGGCGGAGGCGGTTGTTTTCCCGCCGGCACAGGAATCCGGACATTGTCCGGACAGATTCCCATCGAAAAACTCTCGGCAAACGATGAAATTCAAGCCGTTGACCCAAACGGGAAAATCGTCAATGCCCGCGTGGAAAAAATATTTTCCTCCCGAAGCTTTGTTTTATCCGTCAAAACCAATCGGGGAGAGCTGAGGACGACCGCGGAACATCCCATCGGATTGACGGATGGAACCTATCTTGAAGCAGGCCTGCTTCAGCCCGGACAAAAAATACTTTTCCGGGATCAAGGCGCTTTTGTCGCTTGTACGGTTCTGGAAACAAAGCAAAGCGCGAAAAAAGAAAATGTTTATAATCTCAGCGTCAACCGTCCGCACACATTTCTCGCCTCGGATTTCGTTGTTCACAACAAGGGTGGAGGTGGTTTCAGCCGCTCAGGTTCGCATTCTTCCGGTTCACGCAGCGGCTCTTCGGACGACAGTTTGGGGCCGGGGTTTGTTTTTCTGATGATTGCCGGAATCTTGATCATTGTGGCCTTTAAAAGCAAGACAGAAAGCGGCAGGGAGGAAAATCTGGATTATCTTTACAGCCGCTCCCAAATCGATCCGAAGGCCGCAAAAACAGAAAAGCTGCTTGAATTTATCAGCAGACAGGATTTGACCATGTCCCCGCAGGAATTGCGCAAAGTAAGCGAAACGACCTTTCTCAAGCTTCAGGACTGCTGGCAAAAGCGCGATTACACCCCCATGAAGACGCTGCTTATGGAGGATCTCTTTGCCGTGCAAAACGCTCAAATTCAGGGCCTGAAACGAAACCACGAAATCAACAAACTGGATGACCTCCAGGTAAAAAAGGTGGATATCGTCAATGTCCGGTATACGGAGAAACAGGATTTGCGCGAATTTACCGCGCTCATCACCGCCTCGGCTCGAGATTACTATATTGACGACCGCATCAACGCCTTTTTACGGGGCGACCGCCATCCCTCCCAATTTCAGGAATTCTGGACCTTCCAGCTTTCCGGCAAAAACTGGCTGTTGCGGGAAATCGAGCAGGCAGGAGAGTCCGACATCCTCAAGGACGAAAACTTTGTCGAAATGCTGACCGACCGCACAATCGAGGGAATTTACGATGAAACCGCCGGAAAGGAAGGAACGCCCGGACCCTGGCTTGCAAAGCCAACGGAAGATAAAGCCACGCGCATAGAGCGGATGTTGAATTTCCTCGTCCAGACGGATAAAATCTGGGATCGGCGGCTGATGCTGGAGCGTTCCAGAAAGATCTTCCTGAATGTTTATCTGGCGCGCGAAAATGGCGATCCTGCAAAGACTCCTGCCGCGGATTTGTTTCCCGCGGTTGCGGAAGATTTATCCAAAACATTGCAACAATGGCAGATGGAGGGAATGAACATAGAATACAGGAACCTCTGCGTCAGGAAAGCCGAATTGATCCTGATCAGAAACTATGCCGACCCGGCAAAAGATGAGTTTATCGTTCGGATCAGCGCGCATGCCCAAAAAATATTCTGCAAGGGTAATCGTATTTTAAGCCGTCAGCCGTACGTAACGCCTTTTGAAGAATACTGGACCTTCGGCCGCCTGGATCAGGTATGGAAACTCAAAGAAGTATTGCCGCCGTCGCAGGGCGAACAGATGATTTCGGAAGAAAATTTGGACGAGGAAAGCTCTCCTTCGCAAATGCAGTGGTATTACCGCCAGACCCGCGCGAACTGATTTTGCATGTCGTCGCCAAAGAAAACCGGAACAATCTCCGGAGGAATATTTTACCGAGATGATGAATATAACAAAGAATTTATTGACAATCGGTTTGTGCCGCGCGACAAAAGCAATGATGGTAACAAAGAATATTTCGAACAGGATTCATTCATCAGGATCTCAGCGAAATTAAAACCAGTGACCACCAAATTACACACTTTGTGAATACAGGAAAATAAACAAAGGGTTAGTATAAAAAATTGAGCTCGCTTCAAAAAAATAGTTCCGGGAAGATTAACGAAATTGGAAGTTCTTGCTGGCTGATGATTCTTTCCTGGATGTGCGGAAATGTTGAGGTGCAATGTCACAATGCGGGAAACGGATCAAAACAACGAAGTAAAGACAAAGCAACGTGCTTTTACCCTGCCCCCCGGGCTGGCGGACAAAAAGCAGGAAAAAGAGCGATTGCTGGTTTCATTTGAGAAAATCCTTCCGGATTTATCCTTTGTCCATTTCGGATATGAAGAAAGAGAAAACACCTGCGGCTATAAAATCTACGGAGAATATGGTTCAAACCGGAAAGCCATTCCGCAAATGAAAGCCCCCTTCCTCATCGGACTGGGCTTCAAATGGGATGTCTTCCAACCGGAAAGACAGGTGACCACAAAATACCTGTGCGTTCCGGGACTCACGCAGGCAAGCATGCAGGCGCGGATCGAAGATACTTTCCAGACAAAGGAAAATGCCATGCTCATTGAGGCAAGCAAAGATATTCTCAAACAAAGTCTGGAAAAGATACCATTGAACGACGTTATTTATCTGGAAGTATCGGACGGAGACGGACCGCGTCGGTCGTTTGACATCAACGTCTATGACGCCGGAATAAGAATGAAGCATATCGGCAAACCCGTCCGGATGATCTTTCAGTATTTTTCCATACCGGAGAGCGTTTACGGCAACATCTACAATCCGAGAAACGAATATCTGTTGGGCCACATTTCCGGCGGTGTGGACCGTGACGGGAAAGCATTCATCACCATCTACGGAGGATTGGAAAAGCATCAGGACAAAAATGCAGTTAACAATGTCCGGCACGCGCGGAACGGCGAAGGTAAAATTAAAAATGCATAAAAGGGGCTGTGTCCCTGTGTTGCTGCGTAAGGTTAGATGACAATAAGAATAATATCACATGAAAGAAGAAAATAAGGAAGACACGATGAACGAGGAGGAATACAAGATGACGGATGTGAAAGATATTAGAACAAACAATAGAATTGTCCCATTTTTTGCTTTTTACATCATTTTTATTTGTATATTTGTTAATGCAAATAGCTTTCTGTGTGCGGCATGATGAATATTAAAGGAATCATTCCAATGAATAGAAACATTCCAATTCATTTTCAGGGTGTGCCTATTTTGCTGTTACTGTTCATATTAATGATATTTGTTTTAACAATAGGAGGGTGTGCGGCGATGGCCAAAATTGATCATGTTAACAATATTAGTTTTTCGCCTGATGGAAAAGACATCCTTTTTGATCGATTCCAAGGCAATCTGACAAACCAGATACAGGTTTACAATCTGGCGACGGGCGAGTTGTGTGCTTATCAAGCGCCAGCAAACGAGACGTGGGGTGAGGCGAGGTATTCGATGGACGGCAGATACGTAGCATTTATTATCCACCCCATAAAAGATGAAAAGATCGATTATACAGGGATGCAAGTGGCGATCATGGATCCTGACGGGAAGAATGTCAGGATAGTCACACACACACCAGGTCCGAAGGCATTACCTTCCTTTTCCCATGACGGGAAAAAGATCATTTATGTCATGGCGGATACGATCAGGGAAACGGGACGTACGCGGAGGAGCGGTTATGATGTATATGAAGTTGAAATCGCCAGCGGCAAGGAAACCCGCCTGACTTGGTTTCGGTTTTTTCAGATATCACAGCCATTTTATCTTCCCGATGATCAGCAATTTATCTTTACCGGTGATTCGCCGAAGCGTTTTCCCGGCATAGCCGACGACGACCATCCGGCGATTGAAAGGAAGCAGCAAGAATTGAAAAGAAAATATCGAGATAATCAAATTTTCCTGATGAGAGCCGGAGAGGAGACCATCAAGCCTTATATCGAATATTTTTCATTCTCATGGAACCCGATGCTGAGCGCCGACGGGAAAAGATTATTTTTTATGTCCCATGGTATCCCGGAAACAGGCGGCGGATGGTCCCAGTACTATCTTTATTCACCTGACGGCAGGCATCGGTGTCTCACCGATATTAAGGCGACAACGGTGTGGTCCGCCGCCGTTTCGCCCCGCGGGGATATGCTGGCCGCAACATATGACCTGAGCCCGGACCGGCAGGTTTATAAAGTTGTTATTTACGGAGTTGATGATGGTATACGGCGCGATATCGTACTGCCTGATAAACCCATCAGGATCATTAACGGCACGCCATGAGGAGGAGTATCTTTGTCAGTTGATGGAGATCGGCAGTATTCTTGTTTCACGTGCGGGATAGGGGGACGTCCGTAAAATACTAAATTGCTATGGATAAGAGTCAGGAGTAGAGTGTGATAGAGTGTAATAGAGACGGGCATTAAAGGAGGACGGATGCCGAGATCAGCAAGACTGGACGCGCCTGGTGTGTTGCATCACATCATGGTTCGGGGGATAGAGCGTCGGAAGATATTTTTTGATGATAAAGATCGTGAAGATTTTCTGTTGCGACTTGAAAGGCTCATTCCGGCGACGAAGACATCCTGTTTTGCATGGGCATTTATGCCGAATCACGCCCATTTTCTTTTTCGGACTGGCAGCACGCCACTTGCCACCCTGATGAGCCGGCTTTTAACCGGCTATGCCATTTATTTCAATCGCAGGCACAGGCGCAGCGGGCAGCTATTTCAGAACAGATACAAATCAATTTTGTGTCAGGAGGACGCATATTTAACAGAACTGGTTCGCTATATTCATTTGAATCCCGTTCGCGCCGGAGTGGTGAAGAATCTGGAGGAATTGAACAGATATGCCTATAGCGGCCAGAGCGTTCTGATGGGCAACAGACAGAGAGCGTGGCAGGACACGGATTACGTTTTAAAATATTTTGGAAGACAAAGAGATTCCGCCCGAGGACAATATGAAGCATTTATGGCGGCGGGACTTCATCAAGGCCGCAGAGAAGAATTGTCTGGTGGTGGATTGATTCGAAGCCTTGGCTGGTGGAAGGCGATCAAGGCAGGCGATCTGAAAGGTACCTTTATCAAGAGCGATGAAAGAATTCTTGGTGACAACGATTTTGTGGAAGAAATATTATCCGGTGCTGAGGAAAAGTATGAGCGGAAGTATGCCATCAGGCGTCAGGGGTATGATTTGGATAAGGTGGCTCGACGAGTGGCGGAGCTTTGCGCTGTTAGCGTGGAGGATATTTATTCCAGGCAAAAGCACCCGTTGAAAGTTAAGGCAAGGAGTTTGTTTTGTTATTGGGCGTCATACGAATTGGGAATTACCCATGCCGAGTTGTCCAAGCGCATCGGGATCAGCGCACCGGGTGTTGGCTACAGTGCGGAAAGGGGCAGGATCATTGCGCATGAAAACGGTTATCAGTTACTGGACTGAAAGAACTGAGAACAATTTATTATTTTACGGACGTCCCCATTACCCGCAATACGCACATCGCTTCCTCAAGGACCGCCTCTATTGTCTTTACTGGGGGAGGTCTGTTATTCACCACGCCGTATACTGATTTACAAATGCACGATTACAATATGGGTTTGTTGGAATTGCAAAAAACGACGGTTACAAAAAAGCATGGGCCGGATGGCTGGCCGTCCACGGAAGAACATTTTTTGGCACCTTGATCATTATTTGAAATGTCCGGCGATTGTTGAAAAAAAAGTCGCTGTTCCAAAAAAGAAAAACGCTGTGTCAATGCTCCGGGTCACCAGCAGTGGTTACCCACAGCCCGACTGCTGCCCTGCTCGAACCGGCCGCGCATTTTGTGAAAATAGCAGGACGACCATCCCTCATTTTCCAGATTGCGAAATAATGCTTGAAAATCAAATGATTATCAATTATTGAAGTTATATCGTGAGATTGGCGGAGAAATCCGGATTGTCGTTGACTGCCGAACGGAAGGATACGTTAAACAGAATAACGGTCTTCAATCTGTAAGCAAGATATTCCGACGAAGTGAAGCCGCCTATCTATTCGGTTCACACGCGGTTAATCGCATAGGCCGGTGGAGTGATATTGATGTGGCCGTCGTATCGCCGGACTTTTCTTCTGATCGTTTCGAGGCACGTCTCTGCTTGATGAAACTTTCCACGGAGATTGACACCAGAATTGAACCCGTACCTCATCATACCAACGATTTTCAGGACACCGATCCGCTGGTTGATGAAATAAAAAAACACGGCGTCAAACTGACAGCTTGATCCATCTGCGATGCGGGCTTCTTGATACACAAGAGCTCACTTCATATGTTGCGTTACGAAAGAAGGGTAATCTTATCGTGCCAAGCAAAATTTGGCAAAGTCAGCGGAAAAGTTTGAACGAATTGTTGTTTCTTCGGATGCCTGACAATGAAAGAACGGGTTGAAACCTCCGGAGTGAATACAAACCAGATGAAAAGGAGTCGAAAATGAACGATGATGTCTATTACAGACTGGCGAAGGTCCTGGATACCCTGCCCAATGGTTTCCCGGCAACGGAAAGTGGCGTGGAAATCAGGCTTTTAAAGTGGATTTTTCAGCCGGAGGAGGCAGAGCTTTTCTGCGATCTGAAACTTACCTTTGAGACGGTGGCACAGATTGCCGAACGTACAGGGCGCCCTCAAGAGAGTTTGGAAAAGCTGCTCCGGCAGATGGCCGGTCACGGCCAGATTTTCATGATCGAGATGGGGGAGGATCGCTTTTTCAAGATGCTCCCCTGGGTCTTCGGAATTTACGAATTTCAGCTCGGCCGCATGGATCGTGAATTTGCTGCCATGGTGGAGGCCTACTGGCCTATCTATAACAAGTCCTTTTTTACCGTTAAACCACAGCTTATGCAGACCCTGTCAATTGAAGAAACCATTCCCTTTCATCAGGAGGCTTTGCCCTACTGCACGGTTTCTAAGATTATCGAAGCTAACCAATCTTTTTTAGTCAACGAGTGCGTATGCAAAAAAGAAAAGGGTATGGTTGATGAACCTTGCAGTCGTCCCACGGAGGTCTGTATTGCGGTCGCCCCCGTTCCCGGGGTTTTTGATAAGTGGCCTATAGGCCGAGTCATTACAAAGGAAGATGCCTATGCCCTTCTGAACCGGTGCGAAGAGGAGGGCTTGGTGCATCTGACGGGAAACATGCAGTTTGGTCAAATGTACATTTGCAACTGCTGCAAATGCTGCTGCGGTGTCCTACGTTCCATAACGGAACTGGGTATTCCGGCATCGCTGGTCATCAATTCCCAGTATTATGCTGAGATTGATCGGGATAAATGCATCAGCTGCGGCCTTTGCGCAGATACACGCTGCCAGGTGAACGCGATTTCCGAAGGGGATGATGCCTACGCAGTTAACCGTGAGGGTTGTATCGGCTGCGGTCTCTGCATCAGTACCTGTCCGTCAGAAGCGATCCGGCTGGTTTGCAAGGATGCCCAGGTTTTAGCCGTTCCCCCCGTTACCGAGGATGAATGGTTTGAGGAACGGGGGCGACGGAGGGGCGTGGATTTCAGCGCCTACAAGTGATCCGCAGAGCGACTGAAAGATAATAGGGAACATTATAGGATGTCCCATATTCCCTTGCGAGTTTCCTTGTTTCTCTTGTTGCTACCGGTATGTAGAGACGGTAAAAAAAGAATGGGAACAGGCGTTGAGCTTGGCTAGGATCAAAGCATAAAAAGAAAAAACAACAAACAGATCAAGGAGAAATGTTATGAAAAGCCATGAGGTTGATTATCGTTTAATTGGGGATGATCTGCAAATTGTCGAAGTGGAGTTGGATCCGGGAGAAACGGTCATCGCGGAAGCGGGCGCCATGAATTACATGGACGAGGGCATTCAATTTGAGGCGAAAATGGGGGACGGTTCCAATCCCCAGGCGGGATGGATGGAGAAACTGCTCAACGTCGGCAAGCGTGTCCTGACCTCTGAATCCATCTTTATGACACATTTCACCAATACCGGGCGTGGTAAGCAGTCCGTGTCGTTTGCCGCACCCTATCCCGGTAAAATCATTCCTATGCATTTGGCATCTGTAGGCGGAGAAATTATTTGTCAGAAAGACTCCTTTTTATGCGCGGCGATGGGGACGGAGTTGTCGATTGCCTTCGCGCAGAGATTAGGCGCAGGCTTTTTCGGCGGCGAGGGGTTTATTTTGCAGCGCCTTCGTGGGGATGGTCTGGTTTTTATCCACGCAGGCGGAACGGTGATCGAGAAAAAAATGAATGGCGAAATGTTGAGGGTTGACACAGGCTGCATCGTCGCTTTTACGCCGGGCATCAGCTACAATATCCAGCGTGCGGGCAGTCTAAAATCCATGTTTTTCGGCGGGGAAGGCCTGTTTTTGGCTACGTTGCAGGGTACAGGCACGGTATGGCTCCAGAGTCTGCCTTTTTCACGTCTGGCGGATCGGATCATTCGCAGCGCTCCGGCCGCAGGAGGAACCAACCGTGAGCAGGGCTCTCTTCTGGGCAATATCGGAGATTTTCTGGGCGACCGCTAACCATGGCCAGGTGGAAAGATATTAGTTGTATCCTTCATCATAGGCCAGCATGTCCAGATGCAGCGTGGCGATGTCTTCGACATCCATGTTTACCTCATCGGATGACTTCGGCAATTCGACAATTTTAATATAGCGGCGGCACTTGTTGCACACATCTACACGATGGCTTTCCTCGCCCTCAACGGCAAAATAAGCCAGAGAATGTTGCTCTTCATTGCCGCAGAAAGGGCATTTAATCCGCTGGAAGTGCCATTTGTGTCCGCACTGATGGCAAAAGAGATAGCGTTTTCCGTCTTCACTGGCCCTGATTTCGCCAATTTTAGGTTCTTTGCCGCAAATAGGACAGTAGCCTTCCGTCCATCCAGACTTTTCGACAATGGCGCCGTATTTTTCCGCCATGACCTCCAACTCGGGACGGAGGCTTTCTTCGATAAACAAATCAATTAAATCAAGTTGTTCATCATGGTCATCTGTTGCCTTCGTATCCCGGACCGGCATTTCATCTTCTTGTGCACGATCAAATGACGATCGAATGATCGTTTCCCAGTCAAAATGCTCATCCCTAATCACATCTAGAAACTTGTGCGCTTCAGAAGGCAATCGTTTTTCTGCAATCGTCATCAGTGCGTAAAAATACTCCTTGGGACGGGTCAAATCAAAATTCTGTCCGGCAACGTCGATTAAAGGTAATCCCCCTTGCATTTTTCCAGGGATCAATTTGGAATCTACCGAAAAAACGGGGGTGTCCCTCTTTTTCCGGTATTCTTCACGAAGAATCAGAATATCCGCCAAGATATCCAGAAGATCGGAATAATGAGGAGAAATTGCCTTGTAATCCTCAATTTTTTTTAAAGATTTGTGCAGCATTGATGCCATGACTTGCTGTCCTCCTTGTTCATCTTTTGCCGGTTATTTATCATTCGGGTGAGTATTGATGTCGCGAATCCCATTTCCTGAATGCCAAGCGATGTTCTCCTTATCTGCTTTCCTGTCGATCTTCAAGAAGTATTTCAGGGACTCTGAAATGCCCGATCTGGAATAATAGGCAGTTCTGACAACATCCTTTCCTTGCCCGCCGGAGGCGCATGTGCTAGAGATGCTCTAAATGAGCCGAAATAGGATAAGGAGAATGCCTTATGGATAAAAATGCAGTGGTATTGATTTCCGGTTGTTCGTCGGGAATCGGGCTTGCACTTGCCCGCGAGTTTACCCAGCGCGGATGCAAGGTGTTTGCAACGGCGAGAAAACCGGAAATGATTCGGCACCTTCAAAAAGAGGGGATGGAACCCGTCGCGCTGGATGTTACGGATTTTAAATCGATCGATGCCTGCGTGAAGGAGGTAGCGGCAAGAGCCGGAAGAATTGATGTGCTGGTCAATAACGCCGGGTATGCGCTCATGGGGCCGATCATTGAATTGTCTTTAGACGATTTACGGCTTCAGTTTGAAACCAACGTGATCGGACTGATTGCCCTGACCAAAGCCGTAGCTCCGCACATGATCCTGCGCCAGTCGGGAATGATTGTGAACATGGCCAGCGTATCGGGGGTCTGCGCAACACCCTTTGCCGGTGCGTATTGCGCAACCAAAGCCGCTGTCAACCTGTTTTCCGATTCCCTGCGGCTGGAGCTTGCGCCATTCGGCGTAGAAGTCATTACCGTACAGCCGGGAAAGATAAAATCCAGTTTCGGAGATGCCGCCGCGCAAAAAATCGGGTGTTATGATTCTTCTTTCTATGCTCCGGTTGCGGATGTTATTGCTCGTAGAGCCTCCATGTCGCAGGAAGGCGCAATGCCGGCGGAAGTATTTTCCAAAATTCTGGTCAACAGACTTTTCCGGACAAAGGTTCCCAAACTGATCCGCATCGGAAATGAATCTACCCGCCTGCCGCTTTTGAAAAAACTGCCGATCAATTTGCTGGATCAGATTATGGAAAGGAAGTTTGAGTTGGATAAGCTTAAAAGAAAATAAAAGTCATCAGAATAAACAAAACCATCAGAACCGGAAGGGAATATTTGAATAGATACCCGAAAAAGCTTGGCATGTTGACGCCGGCTTCTTCGGCGATAGATTTTACCATGAAATTGGGCGCATTACCGATATAGGTGTTGGCGCCCATAAACACAGCACCTGCCGAAATGGCGGCCAGATAGGGAATTTTTTCAACCACCAGGGCGGCAACCGCCTGGGTTTCAGGAATCCCAGGATAGAACTTACCCAGTGCGCTGCTGAAAAAAGTTAAATAAGTCGGGGCGTTATCCAGAAAACTCGACAGCAGTCCCACGGCCCAGAAATAATCAGCCGGTGAATTGATGGAGGCAATCAACCGGCCCAGTGCGCCCTGTTCCCCGGCTTTTAAAATTGCCAACGCCGGAATGATGGTGATAAAGATTCCGGCAAAAAGATAGGCCACTTCCTGAATGGGCGCCCACCCAAAGTCGTTTCCTCTACGGATTTCCGGTTTAGTAATGATGAGTGACATAGAGGCCATGATGATCAATGCCGCATCCTTGACCAGATTTTCAACGGTTTGATGGATACCGAAAACGGTTAAGGTTCCCAGCCGGACCGTTCCGCTAAACAGGACGGCGGCGATCACGCCGGCCAGAAGCAAAAAGTTGTATGTCCCTGAAATACGAAACGATTCTATCTGTGTGTCTGGCGTGATGGTCAGGTTCTCCTTACGATAATAATAAGAATCTAAAACAAAATAGATCCCTAAAAGACAGGCGCAGGCAAAGATCATTTCCGGCAGGATGTGCAGCGTCCAGAAGAAAGGGACACCGTGCAAAAATCCCAGAAACAGGGGTGGGTCGCCCAGCGGAGTAAGCGCACCGCCAATGTTGCCCACCAGAAAAATAAAAAAAACAACCGTATGCGCTTTGTGGACGCGCCAGGCGTTTGACCTTAAAAGAGGACGAATCAACAGCATGGATGCTCCAGTGGTCCCGATTACGGAAGCCAGGAGGGCTCCAATCAGCAGAATCAACGTGTTGACGGTGGGCGTGCCTTTGAAAGAGCCTCCGATGTAAATGCCGCCCGAGATGGTAAAAAGTGCCCACAACAAGATAATAAAGGGAATATAATCCAGTAAAATAATATGGACAATTTCATCAATTGCTGTTTGCCGGAAAAAAACAAGGAAGGGTAGGGCGAAAACGAGGGCCCAGAAGGCGGAAACCTTAGGAAAGTGGCGATGCCAGAAATGGGGAATCAAAAGAGGCATCAGCGCGATGGAAAGCAGAATGCCGGCAAAAGGAAGAAGCGACCAGAAAGGCAGTTGCATGCCCAGATTGGTTGCCGCGCCGGAAGCGATGCAAACAGTGGGATGGGTCAGGAAAAAAAGTGCTGCTAAATAATAAAGAATTGATTTCATTATGTTTAGGAATTTTGAATCTGAATTGTTCTAGTGGGATAGGCAAATTCGATGCCTTCCTTAGAAAAACGTTCCAGAATCTCCAGATTGATGATCTCCTGAATGTCCATATAAAGCAGCATGTCCGGCCTTGTTACATAATAGACCACCTCAAAATTCAGCGCTGAATCGCCATAATCCTTAAAATGAGCGCGGTCGAATCGGGTATGCGGCTGACGCTCGATAATTTCACGAACAATGTCCTTGATAATTTTGAGTTTTTCCGGAGGCGAGGAATAAACGACGCCGAAACTGAATACCGCGCGTCTCTCCTCCATGCGCTTGTAATTGCGGATGCGGCTTTTTAACAGATCGTTATTGGCAAAAATTAGTTGCTCGCCGCTTAGGCTGCGAATTCTCGTGGTTTTCAACCCGATATGCTCCACTGAACCGGCCAGTGAATCCACCACGATAAAATCGCCGATGACAAAGGGCTTGTCCAGAACGATGGAGAGAGAGGCCAGCAAATCGCCCAGAATATTTTGCACGGCCAAGGCCACCGCCACGCCGCCAATGCCCAATCCCGCAACCAGACCAGTGATGTTGACGCCCAGATTGTCCAGCATCAAAAGGATGGCCATGACCCAGACAATCAGACGCGCCACAAAACCCAGCAAACCAAGCGTGGGAGTGCTGGATGCGTCCTCCTTTTTTCTTTTTTCCACCTCGCGGTCAAGCCAGAAGGAAATGGCGGCTCCAGCCCAGAGCCCTGCCTGGAAAATAATAATTAAAACGATGGCTTTGCTTAAAATATGTTCAAGGGATGGCTTCAGGACGACGTAATTGGATGCTGCGAAGAAAGAAGTGGCCAGCAATACAAGAAACTTTGTCTGCCGGAGCATACAGACCAGCAGATCATCAAGTTGATTGTCCGTTGCCGCCGCAAGTTTGGAAAGTCTGGAAACCACGATTTTTTGTGCGAGGATCAAAAAAGTAAAAACCGCTGCCAGAATGCCGGAGGCCACCAGCCAGCTTTGCAGAGTGTTGCCGAAATATACTTGGTTCAAAAGTTCCAAAATTCTTTCCTCTGAAAAAGTTGTCCGACGGTTAAAACGATTGACCGACTTATCTCCGAACGAATGGGAAAATCAAATTTCCGGAATCACCAGAACAGGCGTTTTCAAGGCAGTGTCAATGATATTGACATCCGTGCTGTCAAATAGCGATGAATACAGTTTACTGCGGTGTTTGTGTCCGGCGATAATCAGGTCGATTTTCTGCTCTTCCGCATACCGGATAATTTCCTCCGCGACGTTTCCCTTGACGCTTGCATAAATTACTTCAATGTCGCTGAGCAGGGTTTCCGGAACCACTGAGTGAACTTTCAGGGCAATCGCATCCTCGCGGTCTGTCGGATGGCGATAACCTGCCTGCGGATCGTTGACATACACAATGTGCAGGCGGCTTTGAAACATTTGGGCAAATTCCATGGCCAGAAGAATGGATGTGCTTTTATTCTCATCCAAATCGATAGCATACAAAATATTCTTAAAGGACAACATTGCTATCTCCAGAAGAATTTTACCTTGAACTTTGAGGCGATTTATAACGGAACGACATTCCATGTCAATAGTTTAATCGTTTCCCGGCATTTTGCAGTCAAGCAGGGAATTGGGTGGAAATTCTGGAAATTCCGATTCAACCTGTGCGAATTATCCCAAATGATAATATGGAAATCGCAAAGGAGAAAAGGCTTCAAAAGATGCATGAATCAGGAGGCAAGGTGTATCTTATTTTTGCCGATACAGTGATGATTGTTCATTTTTTGTTTATTGCCTTTGTTGTCGGAGGCGGTCTGCTGGCATTGCGTTGGCGATGGCGGGCTTTTTTGCACCTGCCGGCGGTTTTCCGCGACTGGGTGACAATTCCTTGTAATTATTAGATAAGAGGTGTTTTAGTGGTGGAATTTTGAAGCATATTTTCGAGTAGGGGCAAAGCTGTGACCAGTAAACAAGCATTTTGGGTAAATTGATGTCCACTTGATGGCGCTACATCATTTTTGAGCAACTAACCGGTTCGCGCACCCTGTGACACCCGGCAAAGTGGCCCGAAAAAATCACGAAACCCGATCATCTGAAAGTTGGTGGTGGATTATGGGAAGCTTCTTGTGCTTGACAGTCAAAGAAAAATACCCTAGATTGTCGCAGTTTTTTGCCCAGAAGGAGTTCCTTTTATGTCCACCAAAAAGCTGCGCCGGTCAGAAAATTTTAAGGACCGGCAGAGAAAGAAAACAACACGGATTGCCTATCTGGTTGCCATTCTTGGCGGCGTCGTCATCATACTGGTTATTTTTTTTGTCATGTTGTTTGATGCGATCTTTCCTCCCGTGGATACGGAAGCTTTGAAAAAGAAACCTAAAATTCCCGTCGAAATATATTTTTCAGATCCTCAGGAGCGTTTTCTGGTTCCTGAAAAGAGGTATATTTACCAGGAAGAAAACGCGGTGGATCAGGCCAAAGAACTCATCAAAACTCTCTTGGAGGGTTCCAAGACCGGCAAGGTAAATACTTTTCCCGCCAAAGTGTCGCTTCGAGATGTGAAGTTAGATCCGGACGGGGTTTTGCAGGTCAGCTTCAGTGAAAACTTAACAAAGCTGCATCCGGGTGGTTCAGCGGCGGAAATGGCGACTATCTATTCTCTGACCAATACACTTGCGGCCAATGTACCTGATGTGAAGGCAGTGAAACTGCTGGTTGAAGGTAAAAAACTGTTGTCCATTAAAGGCCATATCTCAACGACGGGTGTTTTTTTGCCTGATCCCGATCTTTATGCGCCGGTAAAAGAGGAGAAAAACTGATTTATTTATGGCGCCGAAATCCAAAATGTCACGCGTGAGAAATATCGGTATTGTGGCTCATATCGATGCGGGAAAAACGACGGTCAGTGAGAGAATCCTTTTTTATACCGGAAAATCCCATAAAATGGGTGAAGTCCATGACGGAGAAGCCGTGATGGACTGGATGCCGCAAGAGCAGGAAAGAGGAATAACCATTACCTCTGCGGTGACCACTTGCGCCTGGAAAAACTCCGAAATTCACATCATTGATACGCCTGGACACGTTGATTTTACGATTGAGGTGGAACGATCGCTGCGTGTTCTGGACGGCGCCGTGGTGGTTTTCTGTGCGGTAGCCGGTGTCGAGCCGCAGTCCGAAACCGTCTGGCATCAGGCCGATAAATACAGCGTTCCCAAGATTGCCTTTGTCAACAAGATGGACCGTGTCGGTGCGGACTTTTTTCACGTTGTCAAAATGATGAGAGAGCGTTTCCGGTCTATTCCTGTGCCTGTGCAAATTCCGGTAGGCAGTGCGGATACCTTCCACGGCGTGATTGATTTGATTCAGTCCAAAATGTTGATTTGGGATGAGGCTTCCCAAGGCGTTGAGTTTCATGCGATTGAAATACCGGAGGAGTTTGCTGATGCTGCCGAGGATGAACGGGAAAAAATGATCGAGACGCTGGCGGATTATGATGACGAATTGGCGGAGCTTTATCTGGCCGGTGAAAAACTTTCTGTGACGCAAATATCTGATGCACTGCGCAAAGCGACGATCGCTCTCAAAATCGTGCCGGTTGTGTGCGGCACGGCGCTTCGCAATAAAGGCATTCAGCCGATGCTGGATGCCGTGGTGAGTTATCTGCCTTCTCCTGAAGACGTTCCACCCGTTAAAGGCGTTAATCCAAAGACCAAAGAGGAAGAAATGCGTTGCAGTTCGGACAAAGAACCTTTTGCCGCACTGGCATTTAAAATCCAGATGGATGAGGGGCGAAAACTCACGTATCTGCGCATTTATTCCGGACAGATTACTGCCAATGGAGAGGTTTACAATGTTGTAAAAAAGAAAAAAGAAAAAATTGCCCGGCTTTTGCAGATGCACTCCAATAAGCGGGAAAGAATTGAAAAGGCTTCTGCGGGGGAACTGGTTGCGGCGTTGGGGCTGAAGGAAACAACGACCGGTGATACGCTATGTGATGAAGCGCATCCGATTATGCTGGAACAAATGGAATTTTACGAACCGGTGATCAGTCAGGCAATCGAGGCCAAGACTCCGGCTGATCAGGAAAAGCTGGCTCAGGCGCTTGTCAAACTTACCGATGAAGATCCAACCTTACGTGTCAAATATGAAGATGAAACTGCGCAAACGGTGATTTCCGGAATGGGTGAGCTTCATCTGGAAATTATCGTGGACCGTCTCAAGCGTGAATTCAATGCGCGCGTGAATGTCGGTCGTCCGCGTGTAGTTTACCGCGAAACCATTCAGAAGCCTTTTGAAATCGAAAGTACTTTTGAAAAAGAGCTGGGTGAAAAAAAGCATCACGGCCAGGTACGTATCGCATTGGTGCCGGGTAAACGAGGTTCGGGCAACCGGATTGACAATTTGCTTTCCTCTGAAAACATTCCTGTGGAGTATCATGAAGCCATTGAAGAAAGTCTTCGTGAGGCGATGATGAGCGGTGTCTTGAACAGTTATCCGGTTGTTGATGTAGAGGTCAGGCTGATCGGCGGGGGCTATCGAGAGGGGGAATCCTCTGCACAGGGTTACAGAATCGCTGCCGCTACGGCTTTTCGCGACGGTTGCCGTGCGGCGGATCCGGTCATGCTGGAACCCATTATGACGGTGGATGTGATTACTCCCGGTGAGTTTGTGGGCGATGTAATCGGGGATATTCATGCCCGACGCGGTGAAGTTTTGGCTGTCAATCCCAAAGGGCCGGTGACGGAAGTCAAGGCCAATGTGCCGCTCAGAGCCATGTTTGGTTACTCTACGGATCTTCGTTCCGCAACTCAGGGACGTGCGGTATTTACCATGATTTTTGCTGAATATAACAAGGCGTAATTCTTAAAAAAGGACAATTTCTCAAATGCTTGTGGCGTTTAGACTTTGCCTGCCGGGAAGTGTTTTGGTTTTTCGGTGAAGAAGACTGAAAGAAGGGCAAGATGTCTGTTGTAAAAAACATCATCGAATCCATTCGCGCTTTTACCGCTTATGACCTTGAAAGCAGTTTGCAGCAACAAACATTTGCTGAAGAATTAAACGAACGATGCGGCCGGATTCTTTTCTTTGTCTGTCTAATTACGATGGTCGCCTGGCTTTCTTACATACCACTGGATTGCCATCTGCACCCGGAACAACCGTTCATTCCTTATATTCGCATCGGGTTGTCCCTCATCAGTCTGATCGTTTTAATTTTATATCTGACCAGGCGGTTTCCTGAAAGTCATATGCTGTTTCTTGTGGTGATTGGCGCTTATCTTGCAATTTCATGTGGTTTTTTGACTGCTTTGACCAAGGCCGATCCCGTGTATATGGGAGGATATATTTTTATTCTGACCCTGATGGCCGTTGTGCCCGTTGACAGGCGGGCGGCGTTGTTGGTGGTTGCCTCTTCGCTGTTGACTTTTTTGATTACGGGCTGCTGTACGGGCATATCCCTGGATGATTTCAATTCCCGTTACAGTTTTCTTGATTTGACCAGCGCAACGTTTGTCTCCATCTCGTTTATTTTTATGTTGCATGACACCCGTTACACCAGCTGGTTGAAATCAAAAAAAATTGAAAGGCAAAGCCTGGAATTAAAGTCCGATAAAGAGAAAATTGACAAGCTGTTGTTAAATATTTTGCCTCCGCCGGTGGCTCAGGAACTCAAGGAGTATGGATACGTCAAACCTGTGTTTTATTCATCGGCAACTATTGTTTTTACGGATTTTGTCGGTTTTACAACGATTACCGAAAAATTATCTCCCGATCAGCTCGTCAGTGAACTTGATGAGGTTTTTTCCCATTTTGATCGCGTGATGGATAAGTATGGCCTGGAAAAGCTAAAAACGATAGGGGATTCCTACATGTATGCCGGCGGTGTTCCCATTGTGAATAACACCCATGAGATCGATGCGGTTTTGGGAGCTCTGGAGATTCAGGCTTTTGTGGAAGAAATTAACCAGGCCAAAACCCGGAATGGACGGCCGATATTTGAAATTCGCATCGGCATCAACACTGGGGCGCTGATGGCCGGCGTTGTCGGTGAAAAAAAATTTGTTTATGATGTCTGGGGGGATTCGGTCAATCTGGCCAGCAGGATGGAATCTTCCTGCGAAAAGGGTCGCGTGAATGTTTCCCAATCCACGTATCTCCGCATCAGGGATTTTTTTGAAACAGAACCCCGCGGAAAAATTATGGCGAAAAATAAGGGAACCGTCGAGATGTATTTTGTGAAAAGAATTTGGCCGGAGCTTTCATCTGACCCTCAGGGATTTCAGCCTAACCAGCGATTTTGGGATCGGTATGACATTTTCCGGCAGCAAAGGGACGATGAGCCAAGCAAGGTTTAATCAATCCCGTCGTCTGCAATATTTAATCGCTTTAGCTTTTCTACGAGTGTGGTTCGGTTGAGGTTTAAAAGTTTAGCGGCGCGGTTTTTCACGCCACCGCTCATTTTCAGCGCTTTCAGCAGCAACTCTCTTTCCAAGCGGTTGACCTGTTCGTTAAAGTCGATGCCTTCTTCAGAAAAAACCGGAATTGCGGCGCTTAAATGATCATCAGGAGGCGCGTTGCGGATTTTTGCCGGCAAGTCCTCCGGATCAATGTTTCCTTCTTCTTTCATGACGACCAGCATTTCCATCAGGTTCTGCAATTCACGAACATTGCCCGGCCAGGAATAGCGCAAAAGATGACTGGCGGCGTCTTTGGAGATGCGTTGGACGTCCTTGTTTTTTATATTATTAAAATAATTAAGGAAGTATTCGGCGAGCATCATGATGTCGGAACCGCGTTCCCGAAGTGGGGGGAGATGGATGGGGATGACATTGATGCGATAGAAAAGATCCTCTCGGAATCTTTTTTCCTGCACAGCCTGTTCCAGATTCTGGTTGGTGGCAGTGATAATGCGGACATCGGCACTGATGGTTTTGACTCCGCCGATCCGTTCAAACTGCTTTTCCTGGATGACCCGCAAAAGTTTGACCTGAAGAGCCGGGCTCATATCGCCGATTTCGTCCAGGAAAATCGTACCGCTTTGAGCCAGTTCAAATCTTCCCAAACGGCTGCGAATAGCGCCGGTAAATGCTCCTTTTTCATGACCGAATAATTCGCTTTCCAGCAGGTCTTCCGGAATAGCGCCACAATTTACCGGAATCAGTGGCTGATGACTTCTTGGACTGTGGGCATGGATTGCCTGTGCAACCAGTTCTTTACCGGTGCCGCTCTCTCCGGTGATCAGCACCGTACTTTCGGAAGCAGATACTTTTTTGATCATTTTAAAAACTTTTTTCATGACTTCACTGCATCCGATCATTGTGTCAAAAACCTGTTCCGCATGTTTTTCTTCTTCTTTGAAGGATTCGTTGCGACCATTTCGGATGGATTGGATTTCATGGCCTTGTTCGGGAACTGTATCTGCAGGGGGCTCTGGGTTAGAGCCGGGATGATCGGCAAAAAAAACTTTTCCGTTATTCATAGGATGTCCTGAATCGGCTTAATAGCGCGTTGATTTCCATAAATATTAAATATTTTAAATGAAAAGAGCGCAAAAAACAACATGAAAATGGCAAATGTGTCAAAAAATAAACATCCATTGACACAAATTTATTGCATGTGATAAACGAATATTATAAAATTTTTTAAATATCCGTTGTTTCAATGTGCAAGGTATGAGATATACGGCAAAGTTTTTTTATCAGGAAATTTGATGGAGCAAGTGTAATTATTCATGTCGGTAGGCACTTTTGAGTTAAAAAACAGTGACTTTGATAAAATCAGCCGTCTTGTTTATGAACAGTGCGGCATTTACCTGCATGAAGGCAAAAAAGAGCTGGTAAAAGCGCGTCTGGGAAAGCGCCTGCGAGCCGGCAATTACAAATCTTTCACGGATTACTATAATTACGTTACGACGGAAGAAGGTACGGAAGAGCTCATTTCCATGATTGACTCCATTTCGACCAATCTGACGTCTTTTTTCCGTGAGGAGAGTCATTTCGCCAGACTGCGGCACATCATCCTGTCATCGGATGATAAACCAGGGAGCCGATCCTGCAGAAATACATTCAGAATATGGTCTGCCGGATGCTCGACAGGAGAAGAACCCTATACGCTGGCCATTACGTTTGCCGAGACTGTGGGGTACATGCCCTTGGACGTGTCCATTCTGGCAACGGATATTTCCACGAAAGTCTTAAAAATTGCAGAAAGCGGCATTTATGCGCATGAAAGAACCAAAGGCATAGCCCAACCACTATTGAAAAAATATTTTCAAATTGGAACGGGGAAATCCGCCGGATATGTGCGTATCAAAAATGACCTAAAAAAATTGATCACTTTTCAGCGGTTCAACCTGATGGAACGTTTTCCTGCGCAAAATCATTTTGATACAATCTTCTGCCGGAATGTGATGATCTATTTTGACAAGCAAACACAAAATGTTTTGGTGAACAAATTCTACGATTCCTTGAAAAGTGGCGGTTATTTTTTCGTCGGCCATTCGGAAAGTTTAACCGGTTTAAAACATCATTTTAACTACGTTGAACCGAGTGTTTATAGAAAATCATGAGCGATTTAATTGTTGGGATATCCGATATCAAGATCAGTAACAATCCGAATGACGTTATCATCACTTACGCTTTGGGGTCCTGCATCGGTGTTGCAGTGTATGACCCGGTGGCCAGGGTCGGTGGTCTGCTTCACTACATGCTGCCGGATTCCACGCTTGATGAAAAAAAAGCGAAAGACAACCCTGCCATGTTTGCCGATACCGGCATTCCAAAACTTTTCAAGGGTTGCTATGCGATGGGAGCCGATAAAAAACGCATGATTGTCAAGGTGGCGGGAGGAGCGAGCATTCTGGATGATACCAATTTTTTCCGTATTGGTCAGAAAAATATCATGGCGTTGAGAAAAATATTCTGGAAAAATAATGTGATGATTGCCGCTGAAGACACAGGCGCCAATCATAATCGCACGGTTCGTCTGGAAATGGCAAACGGCAAAATATTTGTTCGAACCTCTGGAGGTGAAATGAAGGAACTATGAGAATCGTCAACCGCATTCTGAAATCCATCGATGCCATACCGGCGTTTCCCGCAACAGGCAATAAAGTTTCTCAATTGCTCAGCCGTCCCGACTTTTCGGTGGCGGAGGTTTCCAATGTCATTAAATATGATCCGTCGATTACTGCCAATATTCTGAAGATGGCGAATTCGTCGTATTTCGGCGCTACACATAAAATCAGCAATATTTCCGAAGCCGTGATGTATTTGGGGCAGAAAAACCTGTTGCGAGCGATTCAGACGGCCGGTATTTCAAAATACTATAAAAAAGGTTCTTCCGGTTACTTCGACAAGGCCACGGATTTGTGGGAGCATTCCGTGGCGGTGGCTTTGATGTCGCAGATTTTATCCAGAAAAATTACCGGCGAAGAAGATACGACGCTATACACGGCTGCTCTTTTACATGATGTGGGAAAGATCATCATGGGAGAATTTGTTCAGGAACAAATGAGAAAAATATCCATGCTGGTTTCTCAGAAAATGTCGTTTCTTGAAGCGGAGGAGCTTGTGCTGGGGATTAATCACGCGGATCTGGGAGGGAAAATCGCCGAGCACTGGAATTTTCCGATTGAAATACGGGATGCCATATCGTTTCATCATCGTCCGGATCTGCTGGCGAAAGAAGACAAGATTATGCCCTGGATCGTTTACATGGCGGATGAGGCCTGTTTAATGATGGGCATTGGCAGCGCGGTGGAAGGACTCGCACAGCGTGCCGTAAGCGAGCTTTTGAAAAAGTTTAATTTAAAGATGCGAGATCTGGAGAAAAGTATGGTTCTGCTGTCCGATGATCTGAGTAATGCCAGAGATATCGTCAGCATAGTGTAGTCAGTCTATTATCTGGAAAGGTGACATTATGTCATTTAATGTATTGATTGTCGATGATTCCAATTCCATGCGAGCGGTTATCAAAAAAATTGTGACGATTTCCGGTTTTAAGATGGACTCTTGTCTGGAAGCGGGAAATGGACGGCAAGCGATGGAGTTGCTGGCCGACAACTGGGTGGATGTGATTATATCCGACATTAACATGCCGGAAGTCAGCGGCCTGGAATTATTGGATCAACTTTCCAAGAATGAGACCTTGAAAGAAATACCGGTCATCATGATCACCACAGAAGGTTCCGAGCAACGCATGCAGGAAGCCTTTGCGCGCGGGGCAAAGGGTTTTATTAAAAAACCTTTTTTGCCGGAAGAAATCAAAAAGGTTTTATATAACGTGATAGGAGTTGGCGATGATGGTCAGTATGAAGAAGATTCAAGAAACGATGATGACCTCGATTTTTAATGTATTCGAAAAGATGTTCTTTGTTTTTCTTGAGCCTCTGGACGAAGACATTCAATATGATATGGTGACATCTATCAAGTTTACCGGCGTCATGAAAGGAGAGATCAAAGCGTATCTATCGCGGGGAATTGTCGATATTATGGCGCAGAACATGCTCAGCATAGAACCGTCGGAAATTACGGACCAGACCATCGAAGATTGTGCCAAGGAAGCCATCAATATGATTGCGGGCAGTTTTCTGAATAAATTGGAACCGTCCCAGGTTTTTGATCTATCCATTCCGGACTTTGAGAAAGGAACCGGTCAGTTTGTAAAAGATAGCAAAGCAACGTTAAGTCTGTCGTTTGATTCCGATGAGCAGTTTATGGGGGTCACTCTGAATCTTGAAGCATAAAGATCAGCAGTATGTTGTTTGGTAAAAGGGAAAAAATACCGAAGCCCGTAAAGGTAAAATGGAATAAAAAGTGAACAAAATCAAGGTTCTCATTGTTGATGATTCCGCCGTTGTTCGGAAAATATTTTCGGAAGAGCTTTCGAAATATCCCGATATCTCGGTGGTTGGCGTGGCGCCGGATCCCTATGTCGCAAGGGAAAAAATCGTCACGCTGAAACCGGATGTCATCACGTTGGACATTGAAATGCCCCGCATGGATGGACTCACTTTTTTAAAAAAGCTGATGAAGTATTTTCCTTTGCCGACTATTATTGTCAGCTCCCTGACTCCCCAAGGCGGAAAATTAACCTTGGAGGCCATGGATATCGGGGCGGTTGATGTGATTGCTAAACCGGGCACGGCGTATAGTGTTGGCGATATGTCTGCCCAGTTGGCGGAAAAGATTCGTGCGGCGTCCCATGCCCGAATTGTCAAGAGAACGGGAACGTCAGAAGAGACTTCGTCAGCGATTACTCCAATTCATGCGCTGGCGCAAACTTCCAATAAAGTCATTGCTATTGGTGCGTCAACCGGCGGTACGGAAGCCTTGAAAACCGTGTTGACCAAAATGCCCCCCAATTCTCCTGGAATTGTCATTGTGCAGCATATGCCGGCCAATTTTACAACAGCGTTTGCCTCTCGATTGAATAGCCTTTCACAAATATCGGTCAAGGAAGCGGAAGACAACGATTCTGTGTCGCCGGGAACCGCTCTTCTGGCGCCAGGCAATTTTCATATGATTCTGCGGCGAAGTGGAGCCAGATATTATGTGGAAGTGAAAACAGGGCCGATGGTTCATCATCAGAGACCGGCGGTTGACGTACTGTTTAAATCAACGGCGAAATATGCTGGAGCCAATGCTATCGGCGTAATCTTAACCGGCATGGGAGCGGATGGTGCGGAAGGGTTACTGGAAATGAAGAAGGCGGGAGCAAGTACGATTGCGCAGGATGAAAATTCTTGCGTAGTGTTTGGTATGCCCAAGGAAGCCATAAAGCTGGGCGCGGCGGATAAAGTAGTTTCCATTGACAGGGTTGCTGAAGAAATCATTAATATGGTGTGAACATGGATTATAGTAATTTATTGAAATTGTTGAACGATTTGGCTCAAGAATATCTTTTTAAGGATAGTAGGGAAATTGATATTCCCCTGGCCGGAAAACTTCTCAATCAGCTGGAATTGATTGCGGACGAGGCAAAAAAGCAACAAGTCAGCTCGGTGAAAAGCTGTACTGTGGGATTGAGTCAGATTCTGGAAAAAACGATTCTGGATCAGATTGACGATAAGGACAGCGCTGCAAAGGTGTTTGAAGAAGGAATTCACATTATGCAGGAAATTGCCGACAGTTTCAGCAATACCGGCCGCTATGAGGGCAGCATTCAGGAA
>Ga0209096_1001274_pt1 | contig 28693 bp, 18 predicted proteins | sample AD_UKC034_MetaG_FD_184407 | JGI IMG/M metagenome (GOLD analysis project Ga0209096, IMG submission 184407) | Active sludge microbial communities of municipal wastewater-treating anaerobic digesters from USA - AD_UKC034_MetaG (SPAdes) (version 2) | ecosystem: Engineered > Bioreactor > Anaerobic >... | reverse complement strand
TGCCCTATAAGCGTTAACTTAATCTGCGGCGTTCTCGCCGCCGCGGCGGCTCGCACAGGCCGTAGGCGATCGCTTCCCAGTGCGCCAGCGTGTACCGCAAACCGAGGCGCGGGTTGACTGCCGCGGCCAGTTCCCGCGCCAGGAAGCGCGTTTTACGCCAGCGGCTGCGGCGGTGATTCCAACGCGTAGCCCCAGGGGGAAAAAACGCTCGCCTCCTCGATGAGCCGCTCGATCAGCAACGCCACGAACAGTTTGCCATGCAGCCACGCCCGGGCGCTGGCATCGGTACGCTTGGGCAACTGCCCCAGGCCCAGCAGGGACTTCATCCGCTTGAACGTCAGTTCGATCTGCCAGCGCAGGCGATACAGCTCCATGACCGCCGCCGGGGAATAGTCGCGTCGGGGCAACGAGGTCCAGACGAACACGTAACGCACCGACTCCAAGGCCGCCGCGGACACTTGGCGCTGACGCCGGTTCGCACGCCGACACAGTTGTCGTTGCGCACGCCGGGTGGCTGCGGCGCTGCGTTTGATGGCCACCAGCTGGCCGCGGATACGCCCCTTCCCCGTCTCCACCCACGCCGGCCACGCCCGCACCTCTCCTACCCGCAGGGTGCGTAAGCGCGTCAGAATCCCCAGCCGCTGCCCGCCTGCCGTCCAGAGCGGTAGCATCCGCAGGTTGATCCGCGCCAGCACGTCGCCCCCGGCCGTACAGACATGCTCCACGCCCGGCGGCGTGCCATAGGCACGGTCGCCCAGCAGCACATCGCCCCGGCGAACAGGGATGCGTTGAAACCGCTCGCCCCCCGCGGTGCTGGTCAATTGGAAATAATCGCACTGCAAATCCGCCAGATTCAACACGTAGTGGACCCGCCAGACGCTGCCCGTGCGACCCGGCTCGTCCACGGTGGTCGCATCCACCACTCGTACCCGCCGCCCGCGCACCGCCGGTGCCGGCCGTGCCTGACGCCACAACTGCTCGGCCAGCCACCGCAGCCACTGCTCCGCCGCACGCAGGCGTTTGAACAACGCCACCGCGGACACGTCGGCCCAGCCTGCCGCCCGTACCCGAACCGCGGTCTCCGTCAAGGAGCAGCCGTCCGCCAGATGCACCAGCAGGCAGCGCAGCAGCGTGGCCGGATCCGGGATGCTCCGCGAACGCCGCCAGGCCCCCAACGGCCGCGCCGCGGCCTCCCACCCCGGAGGAAAGTAACGCGTCAACAATGTCCATTCGTCCGCTCGTACCGCACCTTCCTTGGTATCCATGCCGCCAGCGTACCCCCTGGCCCCCTTGGCGGCAAGGCATTAAGTTAACGCTTATAGGGCAGTGCCCACCCTACAGGCTTCCCTCTTGCCTCTTGCCTCCTGCCTCTTGCCTTCTTCTTCATTCGCTATTCGTAATTCGCTATTCTGCCCGTCAGCTCCGCCGCCGCTGAATCAGCACGGCAATCACAATGATCGCCCCGGTCAGCATGAGTCGACTGGCCTCGCCCACGGCATTGATGCTGAGGATCTTCTCGATGTAGCCGATGATGAGCGTGCCCAGCAAGGTCAGGCCGATGCCACCGCGGCCACCCATGAGGTTCGTGCCGCCGATCACAACAATCGCAATAGCGGAAAGCTCGTAGCCGCTGCCCGCTTCGGGATCACCCTGCTGCTCCTGGGCGGCCTGGCAGATGCCCGCCACCGCGGCGGACAGCCCGGCCAGAGTGTAGGCGACCATCTTCATCGCCGCCACCGGAACCCCCGACAGTCGGGAGGCCTCCTCGTTACCGCCGATGGCATACAGATATCGCCCCCAGCGCAGCCGCGCCAATCCTACCCAGGAAACCAATACACACAGCAGGAAGATCACCGTTACCACGGACAGGTTGCCGCCGAACCAGCGTGAGTCAATCGTGCGGAAGATCGCCGGCACGCCGACGTAAGTATAAGTCCCGTCGGCGGCAGGCACGGCCGTCGAGACCTTCATCCCGCCCGACACCCACTTCGCCAGCCCCCGGGCAAACACCATCATGGCCAGGGTCACAATGAACGGTTGAATGCGACACAACGCCACCAGACTGCCCGAAACCAGGCCGCATGCGCCGCCCACCAGAATACAGAGTGGAATCGCCACCCACGGCGACCAGCCCCAGTGAATGCTGAAGATCGAGAACGCCACGGCCGCCAGCGCCAGCAGACTGCCCACCGACAGATCGATGCCGGCCGTGATGATGACCACCGTCATCCCACAAGCCAGGATGCCGAACACCGAAGCCTGACGCAGGGCATCGCGGTGCGTGCCCCACTTGTAGAACGCACCCTCGCCGGAGAAGATCAACCCCAGAATGAACACCAGCGCCAGTGCCAGGGCGGCCGTGAAGGCCGGGTTGGACCACAGCTCGCCGGCGCGTCCACCCCGCAATGCCGGCGCTGGTGCCGGCACGGCGCTGTCACGCTGCTCAGTCAACTGGTTCGCCTCCCATCGCCGCATGGAGGATGCGTGCCTGATTGGCCGTCGCCCGGGTGAACGCCGCGGTGATCCGCCCGCCGTGCATCACCAGGATGCGGTTGGCCAGCAGCAACAACTCCGGCATCTCCGACGTAATCAACAGCAGAGCGTGCCCTGCCGCACTCCATTCCCGGATGAGCGCGTAGATCTCCTGCTTCGACCCGACGTCCACGCCGCGCGTCGGCTCATCCAGCAGTAACACCCGCGGGCCCGTGCACAGCCACTTTGCCAGCACCACCTTCTGCTGATTGCCGCCGGACAGCGTGCGTACGTTCTGGCGCAGGGACGCGGCCCGCAAACGCAGCGATTGAACAGTTCGGGCAGCCACCTCCAGCTCGCGGGCAGTGCGCAGCCACCCGCCGGGAGTGACGCGCGGCCAGGAAGCCAACGTCACGTTGGCGGCCACGTCCAGCCCGAGCACCAGGCCCGTCCGCTGCCGGTCATTGGTCACCAGTGCCAGCCCGCGCCGGATGGCGCAGGCGGGCGACGTCGGCTCATAAGGTTCGCCATGCAGGCGAACCGAGCCGGACACCCGCCGCCCCAGCGTGCCGAACAGACCGGACAGCAGGTCGCTGTTGCCCGCCCCGTACAGCCCGGCCAGACCGACGACCTCGCCGGCGCGCACGTCAAACGTAACGCGGTCAACCGCCGGCCGCAGCCCCCGCCGCGAGCCCGCCACCGAGAAGTCCTCGACACGCAGAGCCACCGGCCCCGCTGCTGCACCGACCGCCTCGTCTCGAGCGCCCGCCAGGTCCACGTCCCGTCCCACCATGTGCCGAATCAGGAGCGGCGCCGGCATCTGCCCGGCGGGAGTCGTGGCCACCCACCGCCCGTCACGCAGCACGGTGATGCGATCCGCGATGCGGTAGACCTCCTCCAGCTTGTGGGTGATGTAGATGAGCCCGCAACCGGCCGCCTTCAGCTCGGCCATTCGCGCGAAGAGCTGCTCGACCTCCGGCTCACTCAAGGCACTGGTGGGCTCATCGAGCACCAGCACCCGCGCCTGCAAGGCGAGAGCCTTGCCGATCTCGATCATCTGCTGCACGGCGATGGGCAACGTTCCCACGGAGCGGTGCACGTCCACGCGCAGCCCTAGCTGGCCCAGAACCCGGCGGGCTTCCTCTTCCTGATTCCGACGGAGGAGCCACCCGCCCCGGCTGCGCTCCCGCCCGAGGAAGATGTTGTCCACCACGGACATGGATGGCACTAGGGACAGCTCCTGGTGGATGATGACGACGCCGCCGGCGGCCGCCTCGCGCGGGTTGGCGAACCGCACCGGCTGCCCGTCCAGGATGATCCGCCCGGCCTCGGCCTGGTGCACGCCGCCGAGAATCTTGATGAGCGTGCTCTTGCCCGCGCCGTTCTCGCCGGCCAGAACGTGGGTTTCACCGGCCGACAGCTCGAAGTTCACGCCGTCCAGCACTTGCAGGGGGCCGAACCACTTGCTGATGCCCACCAGGCGCAGCAGTGGGTCGCTCGACGTGACGGAGGAAGGATGCGGCTGACCGGCTACCAAGCGAGCTCTCGACTCCTGGGGTTACCCGACCGCGGGCTCTACTGCGGGGCTACTATAGCCTTCTGCCCACGGTGCCGCACGGGGGGGGCCAGATCCCCCGGACCTGGGGGCCTGACGATGGGTGGGTACCCGGACTCGCCAAGCATGCGTCCCCGCGACAGCAGTTGCGGGAAAGCATGGCACCCGCAGTGCCGGAGATGCCAGCCAGGTACCCCGTCGCGGGAGGGTGTGACGCCGATGGCCCGTACACGCTGAACACGTACGCTGCCGTGGGCAAGTGCGACACCCGGCACCACCCTCACCCCAACCCTCTCCCTGGGAGGGAGAGGGGGAGGGTGCGCACGCACGCGGTCGGTCGGCTGGCAACAATCGAGAAGGCGAGACCCGCGACCCTCACCCCAACCCTCTCCCTGAGAGGGAGAGGGAGTAGGAGCGACCGCGTCAGTTGTGGAGGGCCGGCGAGTAGGGTACAACACCGGCGACGTTTCCAGCCTGCTTTCTTCGTAAGGAGTCTGAGCATGCACCGCAAGAATGGCGTGGGTTACGTGTTGCCGGCGGGTCTGCTGTTGGGGCTGCTGATCGGAGGGTGCGTCACGGCCCCCAGGGTCATCACCACGGAGTCGCTCCTGTACGAGATGACCGACCTGACCGCCCTGACGCAGTTCCCGAATCCCCCGTACACCTGCAAGCAGTTTTCCAGCTTCGACCGGGCGGCCGTCGCCCCCGACAAGGACTGGTTCGCGAACGCCGACGCAGGTCAGTTCCTGCGCGTCGAGGAGCGCGACGGGCGCAAGGAACACGTGCTGATGGACGCCGCGGGACCGGGGGCGATCGTGCGCATCTGGTCGGCCAACCCCAAGGGCAACATCCGCATCTACCTGGACGAGAGCCCGACGCCGACCCTGGAAGCTCCCCTGAGCGACCTGCTGGGCGGCAGCCTGCCGGGTGTCCCGCTGCCCATCGCGGGCACGCGCAGCCGCGGGTGGAACAGCTACTTCCCCATTCCCTACGCCCGGCACTGCGAGGTCACCTGTGACGAGGGCGGCTTCTACTACCACGTCAATTACCGCACCTACGCGCGGGGGACCGACGTGCGGACGTTCAGCCTGCAGGACCTGCAAAGCCTCAGCGGGGCCGTGCAGCAGAGCGCGGCGAAGCTGGCCGACCCGCGCTGCGGCGGGGCGCCCCCGGAGGACCGCAACGTCCAGTCCTTCGGCTCCCAGCTTAACCCCGGCGACGTCTACGCGGTGGCGGACCTGAAGGGACCACAAGCCGTGTGCGAGTGGGTCGTCAATCTGACCTCCCCGGACCACGTGCAGGCGTTGCGGCAGGTCGTACTGACGATGACGTTCGACGGGCAGCGGACGGTGGAGGTTCCCATCGGTGACTTCTTCGGCGCCGCGCCGGGATTCAACACGTATGCGTCCCTGCCCCTGGGCGTGACCGACCAGCGGGAGATGTGGTGCCACTGGGTGATGCCGTTTGCGAAGAGCGCGCGGATCGAGCTGCGCAATACGGGTCTGAGGCCCGCCATTGTGCTGGGCCGGTTCGCCACCATGCCTTACGACTGGACCCGCGCGTCGATGCACTTCCATGCCGGCTGGCGGGCCCAGTTCGAGGTGCCCACTCGCCCGATGGTGGACTGGAACTACCTGACCACGCAGGGCAGGGGCGCGTTCGTGGGGGCGGCGTTCACGATCGCCAATCCCGTGAAGAACTGGTGGGGCGAGGGTGATGAGAAGATCTACGTGGATGGCGAGACGTTCCCCAGCCACTTCGGCACCGGCACCGAGGACTACTACGGCTACGCCTGGGGCAGTCCGGAGCGGTTCACGCATGCCTACCACAATCAGCCGCGCTGCGACGGCCCGGGCAACTACGGCTACTCATCCGTCAATCGGTGGCACGTCATGGACCGCATCACGTTCCACAAGAACCTGCGCTTCGACATGGAGTTGTGGCACTGGGTGGATCCCTGCACGCTGCCGGTGATATCGGTGACGGCGTACTGGTACGCGCGCCCCGGGGCGACGGACGGCTTCGCCGCCCTGGAGTCGGCGGACCTGCGGGTACCCGAGGTGCCGCCCTATGTTCCGCCGCGCGTGGCCGGGGCGCTGGAAGGCGAGGAAATGCGCATCCTTGAGAAGGTCGGCACGGTGGAGCCGCAGGACATCGACGGTTGCAGCAATGAGCAGCACTTGTGGTGGCGCGAGGGCCAGCAGGTCGGGGACAAGCTGGTGTTGGGGTTCCCCGCGCCGGCCGCCGGCAAGTACCATGTCTTCGGCCAGTTCGTGAAGTCCTACGACTACGCCATCGTGGAACTCATGGTCAACGATGATCCCCACACCAGCGGCGTGGACCTCTACAGCCCGCGCGTGGAGAAGTCCGAGGAGATCAACCTCGGTACGTTCGAGCTTGGCGCGGGAGAGAACCGCCTGAGTGTCGAGATCACCGGACTCAACCCGGCCTCCAAGCCGGCGTACATGTTCGGGCTCGACTACCTGCGCCTGGAACCGGTGCCATAGCCGCCGGCGCGTGCCGGGTGGTACCCAGTGACCCGTGGCGGGGTCCGCCGGCCCCCCACGGCCCCGGGCCGACACGCCGCATGCGGAGCGCCCGGGTGCCCCTCCGGTCTGGGAGAGGGCAGCCCCGCGTCACGCTCGCGTCTCACGGTGGAGAGGGTTTCTGAAGTCGCGACGGGGCACGAACATCTACGGCCCCCGCCCGAGCGGTGGAATACGTCCCTGCCCGCCGGCCAGGCGGACGCGGGCGCACGCCCGCGGCCTTGGTCCACCACGAACCCGAAAGTGATATCACCCTACGCGGTTCGGCGCCGACGCTCCGAACCGCAACCGGGAGGGTGCGGCCGAATCTCAACGCCGAGGGGGCAGGTCTGCGCGCCCGCCCGCAATCTGCATCAGAGCAGTACGGTCGCTCAACTGCGGCCCAGCGGGGCGGCCGCCTGCGCGTCTTCGAGCAGGGCGGTGATTTCGTCGACTCGGCTGCGGGCGGCTGCCGGCGTCGCGGTTTCCGCTTCCGAGAGGCGTCCACGTTGCGGCGTCAGCGCGGTCAGCTCGTCGTCGACCGACCGCTCGCGGGCCGTGCCGGGCACCAGACGCGAGAGCCGGTAGAGGCTGTCCGTCGCGTGGGTCTGGGCCAGCGACGGAGCGGCGGTCAGCGTGCGCTCCAGGCGCGTCTGCACGCGGCGGGCTTCCTCGACCCATTCGTTGAGCGTGACGGAGGCCTGCTCGGTTTCGGCTTTGAGCCGGGTGAGTTGGGCCATGGCCTCGGCGCTGGTCTGCCGGAACTGTTCGGTCTGCCGGTTGGAGTGCAGGGCCGCCTGCGCCAGGCCGGAGAAGACTTTGCGCACGGCTCCGCACACGCGCTCCAGGTGGACCGCCTGTTCCTGGGCCTTCTGGGCGACCTCGGCCGGTCGGGTGATCGCCTGGACGACCGCGAGCTTGATCTGCTCGACGCGGTCGTGCAGCATCTGGATGTCCTCGGTGAGGCTCTGCTGGCGGCTGACGAAGTCGCGCAGCATCTGCTGACCGGATTGCAGCGCGCCGGCGTGATGACTGATTTCCCGCAGGATGGGGTCGGGGTGTTCGAGCGTCTCGCGGATGGTCTCCTGTTGCGTGCGGAGCCGGTCCTGAAGCTGGACGCCCTCCTCAAGTAGTTGGGCGAGCCTCTCCAGGGTCTGGCCCGCCTGTTGCTGTTGCTGCTCGAGGTGGGCGCAGCGGGTGGTAAGATCGCCCAGCAGTTCCTCGTGCGTGGCGTGGACCGCGTCGGTCTCCTGCCGGAGGGTCTGCAGCGCGCTGCACTGCGCGCCTGCCCGGCCCACCTCGTCCCGCAGGGTCGGTTCCAGCGTGTTGGCCTGTTCGATCAACTCGTGGATTCGGTCGCCGGCGGTGCGGGCGGCCTCCAGCGCGGTCGTGACGCCGACGACCTGGCGGGCGACACCGGCCGCTTGGGCGCAACCTTCCTGCAGCGTCCGTCCCTGGACCTCCGCCTCGTCGAGGGCCTCCTGCAAGGCCGCCAGCAGCGCGCGGGCGGGTTGTTCTCCCGTGGCAAGCTGTTCCAGCAGTTGCTGAACGTGCCCCGTGTCGGCGGCCAGTTGGTGCGCGTCCCGCACGGCCGCCTCCACCGTGGCCATGATCTGTTGCGACCGCTCGCCAAGCTGCGCTTCGAGGGCACGCGTATCCTGGTGCAGGTCTTCGCCCCGCGTCAGAGTGGATTGCACGGTTTCCTGAGCGGTGGTCAGCTTGTCGAGCTGGGTCTGCGCCCGCGCGGTCATCTCTCGCAGGTTGGTCAGGTGCTCGGCGGCCGTCGCGGACAAGGCGATGATCTCGTTGCGATAGCCGCCGGACAGGTCCAGCGCGGCCGTGCACTGATCGTTGCTGCGTTCCAACTCGGTAAGCAGACGACCGGCAGTCTGCGCCGTCTGGTCGAGTTGCTCGCGCGTGGCCTGGGCGTCGGCATTGCGGAGCGTGAGATCGGCCAGGGTCTGCCGCGTCCGTTGCGTGGCCGGTTCGAGTTGTTCGAGGGTGCCCGTCAGTTCCTCGTGCCGGGACCGCAGGTGTTCGAGAGCGGGCTCCGTCTGGGCGATGGCGGCCCGCACGTCTCGCGTGCAGGCAACCGCCCGCACGACCTCCTGCTGGAGCGCGCCCTGGCGCGTGTCCACGTTCTCGAGGAGCTGATGCGTCTCGCAACTGGCGTCGTGGAGGCGATGCACGAGGCTGGTGGCGGCGGCGTGGTGGGAATCCAGCTTGCCGATCTTGTCGTTCGCTTCGAGCACGCCGCGCTGGATGGTCTCCTGCACCTGGCGGGCGACGTGGACGCCGTCGGCAAGCTCGCTCTGTGTCTTCCGGGCGGCGGAGTCCTGCACGCGGGCTACGGCCACCGCTTCCTCCAGGCGGGGCTGGAGCGCTTCCGCCTGCCCGGTCAGGGCCTGCAGACGCTGCCCGTGGGCTTCCGCCTGGGTGCTCGCCTCGGTAAGCCGCTCGAGGGCATGGGTGACGTTGTCAGCGATGTCGCAGAGCCGGGTGTCGGCACCGAGCACCGCCCGGTCGGCCTGGCCATGCACCTGCCGGATGGCTTCCGTCACTTTCGTATCGATCTGCCCGATCCGTCGCTCGGCGTCGGTAAGGGTGCGCTGGGCCTCGTCGTGCATGCGCTGCACCTGCCCGGCCAGTTCGGTACTCAACGTGGTGAGTCGAGCCCCCGTCCCTTCGGCCACCTGCCCGGCCTGGTGACTGACCTGTTGCAGCGCCTCGGTAAGCCGCTGGTGAATGGCCGCGGCGCGGTGCTCGGTCTGGGCGATGACCTGGTCGGCGGCCTTGTTCATCTGCTGAACGGCTGCCGCCGCCTGACTCGCCACGTCCTGGAGCCGGGCCTCGGCGCCCGTCGTCGCCTCGGCCGCCTGGGCCGCGCTACGGGCAAACTGCGCTTCCGCCTGTTGCATCGCCCGGTGCACCTCCGCGCGGGTCCGCTCGGCCGCCGCCGTGACTTCGTGCAGACGGGCCGCGGTCCCATCCGCCTCCCCGCGCGACGCCTGCATCTGGGACAAGCTCTCGCGCGTTGCCCCGGTCTGGGCCTCGACCTCTTGCAGCAGGGAGCGCAGTTGCTGCGTCTGGTCGGCAAGGGTGTGGGACGCCGCGCGGGATTCATCCCGCAAGGCCGCGACGCGTTGCATCTGCTGGTCGGTCGCGCTGAGCTGCTGGTCGGCCTGGCGATGGGCACGCTCGAGGCGTTCGGTCAGCTTCTCAGCCGCTGCAGCGACCTCGCGCAACTGGGTCAGCGTCGGTCCGACCACGCGCTGGGCGGCCAGCAGCCGATCGTGCTGGTCCTGAGCAGCGACCAAGTCGGCGCCGATGGCCTCGCGTACCTGATGGACGCTGCCGACCTGTTCCTGCAAGGCCAGCATGGTCTGAGTGGCGGTGTCGCGTGCGGCCGTCAACTGGGTGCCCAGGCGTTCGGCGTCGGCGGCCTGGCGCTGCAAGTCGCCGGTGCGCCGGCAGGCTTCCTCCGCGCGGACCAGGTTCTCGCGGGTAGTCTCGTGGGTGGCCATCAGACGCATTTCGGTTTCGCGCACGTCCTGGAGCAGGGCTTCGCCGCGCGAGGTGAGCCCGGTCAACTCGGCAAGCACGGGCCGGGCTCGGCCGGTGAGTTCCTCGGCGATCGTCCGCGCCTGCTGGGCGTCCGCCGCCAGCCGGCGCGCGGTGGTCGTGGCTTCGTCGACCTGCGAACTCATGGTGGACACCACGGAGGCCGAGGTCCGGGCGCGCTCAGCCAGGGTCGTTACTTGCTCCTGCACGCGCGCCACCTCGTGAGCCGTCGCGGCGAGGGTTTCTTCGGTACCGCGCTGCTGTGCGACCACTTGCTCGCGGACTTCCTCCAGCCGGCGCCGGCAGGTCTCGGTCGTCGTGTTGATGATCTCGTCGCGTGCCCGAGAGGCGGCTTGCACTGCCTGCGCCAACTCCTCCCGCTGGGCGTTCAGGGTAGCCGGTATGTGCTCGGTCAGTTCCGCCACCTGGGCCTGGAACTGGCGGGTAAGTTCGGCCGAGCGCCGTTCCAGTTGCTCGATCACCCCCTCCGGGAGTCGGGCGTGAGCGCGGTCGGCATCCTCGATGGCTCCGCGCAGCCGCGCCCGTTGCGTATTGACGTCCGTCTCCGCCGCGGTGCTCAGGTCGGCCACCTGGTGGGCGATCTGCTCCAGGCGCTCATACGCGGCATCGCCGGCTTGCAGGCTGCCCATCAGCAGGGCGATCTTCTGCTGGGTCTCCTCGACCCGGCCGGCCAGCTCGCCGGCGAAGCTCGCCAGTCGGGTCCGCAGTTCTTCGGCGCGCCGGCACTCACGCTGCACCCGGTCAAGCTGCTGGGCGGACTCATCCCAGACCTGCTCCGCACGCGTCAGGCGTGCCTCGAAGGCCGCCCATTGCTCATCGTGGCGTTTCCACAACCCCTGGAGTCGCTCCTGCGCCCGCTGGACGTAGCGGTCCGTCAGCCCCGAGAGGTCCACCTGGGCCAGGGCGTCGCCCAGCAGCCGGGCGACCTGCTCGTCCGTGATCAGGCGGGCCACCGGCAGCTCCAACTTGTCGGTTTGGGTCTCCGGCTCTTCGAACACCTCGTGCTCGGCGAAGACCTGCTGTGAAGGGGGAGGCTCCGCAGAAGACTCGGCGACAACGGTGGAGGGCGGGGCAGCGGTTTCTGCTTCCACCGGCGGGGTCTGCGGGGCGGTCTCCGTGGTGGCGGGACCGGCCGGGGCCGTGCCCGTCACTTCCCGAATGACGGCGCCGTCGATGCGGAACGCGTGGGCCCCATAAGCGGCCACTAACGCCGCGTTGCAGATCTGGTTGATGCGTTGGGGGTTGCCGCCGGAGTGCTGATACACGAGTTCGACCGCGTCCGGCTCGACCAGGCCCGGTCGGCTGGCGCCGGCCACCCGCAGCCGGTGCTTGATGTACGCCACCGTCTCCTCGAGCGACAGCGGTTTGAGGGCCCGCGCGCCGAAGGCACCTTGCTGTAAGCGGGCAAAACGCGGGTCTTGCAGGCGGTCCAGCAGTTGAGACTCGCCAACCAGGATGATCTGCAGCGGCTGGCCGCCGTCGACGCGCAACTCGTAGAGCGCGCTGACCTCGGTCAGCGTTTCCGCCGTCAGTTCATGCGCCTGGTCGATGATCAACAGGGCGCGCTGCTCGGACTTCGCCAGCCGGGCAAGGTAGCGACGGAAACGCTCCAGCAGCCGCCCGCTCTGGCGCGAGGATCCCAGCGCGATGCCGAAGTGCTTCGCCACCTCGCGGATCAGCGCGATCCGCCCCCCGGCGGGGATCGTCAACACCGCGACGTGGTCGGTGCGCGAAAGCCGCGACAGCAGGGCGCGGATGAGCAGCGTCTTGCCGGACCCGGCGGGTCCGACGACGGCGGCCACCCCCTGCCCGTAGTGCGCGGCGTACTCCATCGACGCCAGCGTTTCTTCGGCGTCCGCCGTCTTCAGATAGAAGCGGGCGTCCGCCCGTTCCTCGAACGGCAGGCAACGCAGCCCGAAGTGTTCGCAATACATGATGTCCACCCACTCTGGCGCAGCGCCAGTGCTCGTGAGACGTCGCGCGCCGACGCCCGTCGGCTCCGCGCGCGCACGAGGCGGCCCGGAGTACGGACCACGGCTCTTCCTTTTCAGAATGATCGGACGCTGGCGGCCCCGCCTGAAATTATCGGTCAGTAGGGCGGGCTCCGCCCGCCGGACTGCTCCCCGCCGACAGCGGCGTGCAGCCGCGGCGGGTGAAACCCGCCCTACGGTCCGGGGACGCGGGCACGCGGCAGGTGAAACCCGCTGCACGGGTTGGCGTGCTGGCCGACCGCCGACGGGTGGCGAGCACCCTGCGGACGGCGTTTGGCGTTCGCCAACGCGTATTGTAGGTTTCCCGTGGCGCCATGAAGATTCGGGCGGGAGAATCTTCAGGACCGGGGCGACACGCCCGATAACCCGGGCGTGGCCACGGCGGCGAGCACGGTGCCGTCCCGCCATGAGGATCAAGACCTGATGACGACAGCCTGCCCGACGAAACCGGTGATTCCCCAGCAGCGCCGCAAGCACGTCGTCCGCTGGACGGATGCCTCGGCCGACATCGTGTGGCGCGCCCTGAACACCCCGATCGTTTTGCCCAGCGCCCGGCGTCTCCCGATGACGGAGGCGCCCGCCGCTACCGAGCGCCGCTGAACCGTCGCCCGCGCGAGCGCGCCGCACGAAACCTCGAAGGACCCTCTCGTCGTTGTGGAAACGGCCGGGTGTGGGGGCAAGCTGTGGCGCTTCCCTCGTCCCCACCCTTCTCATCGTGGCGCGGGTACGCTGGAGTCTCCAAGCCGGCAGCCCGCCAAACCCGCGGCAGCCCCTCCGCCAGAGCCGCGCCGTCGCATCGTTCCTGCCGGGGCACCCCAACGGCACGTTGCGCCGTGTCTGCGTGTGTCCATGTCCCAGATCACCAGGGCGGTGGGCTCGTTGGCGATTCCGTAGACCTGCCGGTTGCGCAGTTGTGCTTCCGTCGAGCCGAATGACGACAACGACAGGGAGTACTGGTTCACCAGCCTGGACTGACCGCCGGCCGTTTCGATCAGCTCCACCCGCTCCGATACCCGCAACCCGGCCGGCTCCCGGTAATCCACCAGGCCATGCGTATCGGTGAGACCGCCCATGTAGGCCATGCCGCCGCTGGGCAGAAGCCCTCCCGTGCTCAGTTCCGCGCCGTTCGCCAGGTGCTTCCAGGTCCGCGTCGACAAGCTGAGCGCCCAGATCGACGTGACGCACGGGGACCGCTCCGGCGACACGGATGGCGACTCGGACGTCGACCTGGTTGATCTCGACAGGCTGGTTGACTGTCTGGCCGGCCCCGGCGTGCGACGCTGCCGACCTCGACGCTGACGGGGACGTCGACCTGGGCGACTTTGCGACGCTCCAAGGCGTGTACACTGGCCCGGGCGCGTTCTAAGTTGACGCGCGGAGCGCTCGACGTGCACCGATCCTGTTACGCCGCCGTCGGTCTACCCGCAACGCGGGAGCTGGAGCCACGCCGCTGGCGCAGTCACTCATCTCTGTGTACGGCTGCTGATACATACTGAGCGCCGCACGTGCTGTTCCCGTCTCGGAACGCCGACTCAAACCGGCACTCAGTGTTGATACGCGACTTCCCGCCCATAACATCCCGAGGTAGGAAAGCGAGTCTCGACGCGCGACGGAGGCAGGCAGAAAGGAGCGACGTTGCCATGACGTTCGCACGAATACTGCTACCCACGAACTTCTCAGAGTTGTCCGAGGAGGCCGCGGCCGTGGCCCGTTCGCTGGCCCACGAATCCGGCGCGACCGTGGACGTGCTGCACGTGTGTAAGCCGGTAGAGGTGGCGTTGCCTGCACCGGAGGTCGGCTACCTCATCCGCAGGTTGTCTCCCGACGAGACCGAGGCCAGGACCAAGCTGGCGGAATTCGCCCGGCGAAACCTCGGTGACGTGCGTACCACGCTCGTGACCAAGGCCGCGAACGGCAGCCCCGCGCAACAGATCGCCCGGTACGCGCGCGACAGCCATGCCGATGTCATCGTGCTTGCCGCCCGCGCGCGCGGCTCGGTGACTCGTCTCGTCACGCCCTCGCTGAGCGGGCAGGTGTTGAGGAAGGCGCCCTGCACCGTGCTGCTCGTAGAGCCGTCGCAGAGGCACCCGACTCCGGCGCGCGGCGGTCGCAACGGCGCGGACGCCCCCGAGCCAAGGCTCGCCCACGGAGCGCTTTGCGGAACGGTGTCGGCCCGCTAAGCCGCTCGACGCCGTAGAGAGGCTGGGACTCGGAACGGGGTGGCCTGACCACACGCGCCGCCGCCATGCTCCCCCCGTGCACGGTGAGCGCCTGGCGCCAACGCCTACCGCCGCCTGCGGCCTGGGTATGCCGCATCGTTGGTTTCCATTCTGCGTGACCCCGGGTAGCCTATGCCGAATGGCGGCACGGCAGCGTCACGTGGTCACCGGTGCCTTCGGGTACTCCGGGAAGTACATCGCCCGGCGGTTGCTCGAGGCGGGCGTCGAGGTGCGCACGCTGACAAACGCACCTGCCTGCGTTGATCCATTCGACGGCCGGGTCGCGCCGCATCCGTACTGCTTCGGAGACCACACGCAACTGGTCGAGGCACTACGCGGGGCGGCAGTCCTGTACAACACGTATTGGGTTCGCTTCAACCGCGCGGGTTACCGACATGCCGAGGCCGTCGAGAACACGCTGAAGCTCTTCGCGGCCGCCCGCGCTGCCGGCGTGGGGCGGGTCGTGCACGTCAGCATCACGAATCCGTCGGAAGATTCCCCGCTCGAGTACTTCAGCGGCAAGGCGAAGCTCGAACGTGCCCTCATCGAGTCCGGGCTCTCGTACGCCATCCTGCGTCCGACGGTCCTGTTCGGCACGGAGGACATCCTCATCAACAACGTCGCCTGGCTGCTCCGCAAGGTGCCGGTGTTCGGCGTCTTCGGCGATGGCCGCTATCGCCTGCAGCCGATCTACGTGGATGATTTGGCCGCCCTGGCCGTCCGCGGGGGTCGCGAGACGCAGAATTGCACCATCGACGCCAGCGGCCCGGAGACGTTCACGTTCCGCGAACTGGTTGAGCAGCTCGGCAGCATCATCGGCAAGCCGCGGCCGATCGTCTGCATCCCGCCCACGGTGGGCTACTTCATCGGCGCAGCTCTGGGCCGGCTCGTCGGAGATGTCATCATCACCCGCGAGGAGATCGCCGGCCTGATGGCCGAGTTGCTGTATACGGATTCGCCGCCCGCCGGCGAAACCAGGCTAACAGACTGGGCCCGCGCCAACGCCGCCACGCTCGGCCGGCGCTACGCCAGCGAACTCGGCCGACGGAGGCGCCGCGGCGACACCTCCGACGCGCGCACGGTGATTCAGGCCCTGAAAGGGCTAGGGTAGCAGCCCGTTGGAGAAGTAGCGTCGGCCCCCCGTGGCCGACGTAGGAGGTGTCAGACCGGGCAAGGCGCCCGCGCAGAACCAGGAGTCCTTCAACGGGCTGGTAGGCCGTGTTCACTTCACGGAGCCGCCCCGCCGGGGCTCGCCGCGCGGCGCCGCCGCCCGGCGCTCCCGAGCAGTGCAGCTCGGCTCTACTCGGGGTGACCTAACAGCACCTCGCGCCGCTGCTGCGTGTCCATGTCCCAGATCACCAGCGTATCGGGAAGCTTGTCGTTCCACTCGATCCAGTAGACCCGCCGGCCGTGGAGTTGTGCACCCATCGAGCCGAGTGCCGACATCGACCAGGTGTACCGGTTCACTACGGTCACGTCCCCGGTGTCTAACTCGATGAGCTCAAGCCGCCCCTTGACGCGTAATCCGGCGGTGCTCAGATACTCCACCAGGACATGCGTATCGCTGACGCCGCCCACGTAGGCCAGGCCGCCATGCGGCAGGAGTCCGGTCATGTCTAACCCTTCGGAATCTGCCACGTGCTTCCAGGTCTGCGCGAGCAGGTTGTAGGCCCAGACGCCCTGCCGCATCTCGCCCGCGTCGTCGTCGTAGAGGTACGTGGTTTGGGCGGTCACGACCCAGGTGGGCGACAGCCCGAACCACTCCCAGGCGTAGTTCTCGCCCTCCGGTATGCTCCCCGGCTCCGGCAACGCCTCGTCCGGCCGGGCCGGCGGAATCTCCAGAAGCTCACCCGTGCTGGTGTCGAGGAGCACCGCCCGGCTACAGGTAGGGTCGCTATCGCTTTCCAACGGGAACAACGCGCGACCGGCGCTGCAGGCACTCAGCCCAAGAGCATCCCGCGGTGCATCGAGCTCGCGAACAACGGTGCGCGTGGGAAGATCATAAACGACCAAACGCGAATCATCGAGCAGAATGGCCACCGCGGTTCCGTCCAGGAAGCTGCTGTAAATCCACTGATCCGGATCCGTTCGCCAGATGACAAACTCCTCCCCCGTGCTGATCTGCGCGCCGTAGAGCACGTCGGTGGACACGCCCGGCTCGACCTCCTCGTACTGCGTGAATACGAAGTAGTCCCCCGCGGCCAGGGGGTAGTCCCACACGGCCACGTCGCGGAGTTTGCGTGACTCGCCCGTGCTCAGGTCGACCATCCACAGCGACGAAATCGCCTCCGTCTGGCCGTAGGCCTGCCACTGGTAAAACGCGTGCACCCCGTCGACGCCGACGAGTGTCGCGAGCGCGTCCGGCTCCCACTCGCCGGGTCCACAGCCGCCCAAGCCCATCGCAACCGCGGCCACGGCCGCCAGCTTCGGTGCGATCCGTTGCATGGTGACGCCTCCTCTCCGCAAGCGCTTGATGACGCCCTTGGCTGCCGAATCGGTCCTTAAGAGTTGCCCTCCGGGGCAATCGCCTGCCGGCGCCGAACCCGCATACCCCCCGCGTCGCGGCACGGTCTTTGCCCAGAGCAGATACTCCAACATACTCCACGCAAACTGTCCGGTCCAGGGGACAGAGACGCGCCGTGCGGTCGCCGGTTGCGTATCTCCCGGTGTGGGCTGCACTTACCGGCGTGTTGTGGTAGTGTTTTCCCCTGGTGCAGGTGGGCCCGCGGCGGGCTTGTGAAACGTGGTGCCTTCGGTCGGTCGATCGGCCGGTTGGCTGCGGAACAGCAGCGGGTACCCAGCCGCTGAGCTGTGGCAGCCGCCCGCCACGGGGACGCCGGGCGAACGCCTGAGCCCGTAGAGCCGGGCCGCGGCGACCCGCCCCTCCGCCACTATCTCCCCTGCGTGGCGCGAGCCCCCTGCGTTGGGCCCGAGTTGACGCTGGCACAGGCCAAGGGTCAAGCCCCAGCCAGCCTGTCTGCGCAACGTGTCCTATCCTCGCCCTGCAGCCTGGTGGAGGCAACGCAGCATGCGCGTTGATCAGGCCTCAAGGTTCACGTGCACAAGACTCTCGCTAAACTCCGAGAAGTTGGTCGGGTACTTGTGCGGGGCATTCTCAAAACGGCGGTACAAGTCGTACGGGTCAAGCTCCAAGCGTGTCAGCGGTATGACCCTGTACTCGCGCCGGACAAGGTCCCTGAGCAAACTCTTTTCCGCGTCGCTGAATTCGTCCTTAAGGGTGGCGAAGGCAAGGTAGGGACGGACCTCAAACCTGTCGGCTAGCTCAGTGACCTTCCTCATCTTCTCTTCCTCGTAATCGACGAAGCTCTTGGCCTCGCCCAAGACGAGCTCATACGCGCCTCCCGGGGGGCCCATTACCACGAAGCAGTAGTCCAACTCGGACTCGACGGACCCGTCGCTCCTGCAAAGCTCGACTCCGCTCACGTAGCCGCGCTGCCACCGATTAGCCAGCGCATTGAGACGCCAGAGTGCAAGAATCACGCCCACACTCCCGTCGGCCGAGTTAGGCACGCGGAACAGCCCATCGGCCTTGTACTGCCACTCCTTTGCGCGTGCGAAATCGACACGCTGGCGGTTGAAACAGTACCGGCACGTGTACTCCTCGTCGAACTCGCTCACATGATACCAGTCCTCTCGGAAGCACGACTCGCACCGCAGTGTAAGCCCAGGCCTAATGACCCGCCGATCAAGCAGGAAGTCAAAGACACCCGTGAAGTTCTCGGCGAGAGAGTCACGCGCAATCCAGAGCAACCTGTACAGATCCTCCCGCCAGTTCCTTCCGTAGTGGTCCGTTGCGGTTGACATCACGATGTCACGAATGTTCCCCTTCGTTAGTTTGCAGTCAGGATCGTTGAGCTTGGTAATGACCTCGCGAACACCACGCATCTTGAGAACGCGGCAATCGAACTCAAGCGTACCCATCTTGCGAATAATGCGCTCGGCACACCTTCCCGGCAGACTCTGTCTTGCCCTCAAACCCGTCACTTCCTCCAGTACAGTGCTGACAACGTCGAAGGTCCGCACTGGAAAGAAGCACGCCCTCTCGTGCACACAGTCCTCCAAAGCCACAAGCCCATTATCCGTCAGCCTCAGCGTACCGTCGGATGCCATGTGCCGGTGAAGCAGTTTCTCCATTCCGCGGGCCCTCGGAAGGCGGCATATCCAGTCGTCTGTGGTATGCGGGTTGGAAATCGAGACCTCGACTGCCCAGCGGTGCCTCATTGGGGGAGCGTCGCGTTCAAGATACGGCGGCGGGATCATCTTGACGGGTGTCAGGGTCTCCCCTTCGAACAGGGTGGTCTCTTCTGCCCTCGCCGCCTCAAGTCTGGCCGCGTGAATGTCACCAAGGTACCGGGGAATCGATACACCGAAGCGAGGACTCCAGTCCCGAAAGGCAAGAGGCCCGATTCCGAGGGTCTTAACCCATTCGCAAACGGACTTGAATTGGTCGTCGGGAACGCTGGGGGCCTTTTGAAGGTCGGCGTGATTATCCACGTTCATGATGTGGTAATGACCCGCCTTGACGATTCTCTCGAGCATCGGGCGCTGCTTCTGGTAGTGCGTCACCGGAAGGAACCAGACGTCACGTCCCGCTGCCCGGATGTTCCAGAACTCGATGAGGTCACCAAGGTTGCAGGGGTCTCCCAGGTAGGCAATATGGCTGGAGGAATTTCCGAACCCACCATAAGCGCGAATGCCATACGTGGTAGCGTTGATTGGAAAGACCCACTTCCCGTAGTCGACGCCCTCTTTGTCTGGGTCAAACGCGACCTCAGTTGCAAGAGCAAGCTCCTTGTACGCGGCGCGGACATCCACGCCCATGTCATGCAGCCCGGAAAGGTCGCCAAACACGAATGAGGCGTAAGGGACCCACGCCGGCGGCACGTCGGTCGCGAGGGCAGCGGGACTCGGCTTAGTGCCTCCGCGCAGCTCGTTTTCATGGATATGCCAGAGGACGGGCCCTATGCCGAAACCAAGATTCAAACGACGCGCCCCTGGGCGATCCTCCCTCTCGCACACCAGTTCTCCTTCTGCAGCAATACGGTCCTTGAAGTCATTCGGCAGTGGGTCGGGCAACGCACTATTGGTGAGATCGACAAGGTAGTCTGGGTCGAAGGTTGTCAGAAGACCGACCCGGCACTCGTCAGGGCTCGTAGGCACGATGGGGTTGTAGATTCCGCCCCAGAGAACACTGTTGATAGAGACAGCCTTCAGGGCGGCCCGCATATCGTCCGCGCAGACCATGAACGCATAGCGAACCGGACGAAGGCGCTCAGCGACACTAAGTGCCTCCATGATTGGTGTCCTTCCTGCTGCTCAAACTGAGCGGTCCATACACCGAGGCGTTCAGCATCTCGGGCGCCCATTCTGGCTTGACGACCATTCGCAGCGCAGGGGAGCACCCGAAGATGCGCGGGATCCGGCAGCAGAGTAACGCCTCCGCAGCCAGGCGTCCAGCGGTCGCCCGGGGGAGGAGCGTTGCGAGAACCCGTGGCGTCCGCTACGCGCTGCACTCCCCTGCCCATTGTGGTACCGTCTCCCGCGGACGTACGCTGGGGACCAGGGTGGGCTGGTAAGGCAGCGGTTCCTCTGCCGAGGAGATGGGCGGCGTGAGTTTGCGGGCTTTAGGCATAACGATGCTGGTGGCCGGATGGGCGATCTTTGTCCTGGCGCTGTTGTGGCCCAGCGCGGCGCTGGTGGGTCGCTGCGTCACGCAGCCGGCGCCGCATCCCAGGTCGCACACCGCGCCGCAACCCGCGCCGGCCACGGCCGTGACTACGCCCAACGCGCTGACCACCCCCACCGCCGACGTCGGTGCACCGTCCTGGTGGCACCGGTTGCGGCCGGCGATCGCGGGACCGACGGACGGGTTTGCTTTCTCGGGACGCCAACTCGGACTGCTGGCCCGTAGCGTTGTCCTGGCGGCCGGCGCTACGATCGTAGCGTTGCTGCTGGCGTTGCCGGGCGCGTACGCGGTCGGCCGAGCGGGCCGGCTGCAGGAGCGGCCGCTGATCGCTGCACTGCTGGTGGCGGCCCTGTTGTTTCCACCGATGGTCTACACGTTCGGCTGGCAGCGCGTGTTGCCCGGGCTGCTCCGCGGGCATTTCTGCTGCGTGGGGGTGTGGGCGCTATGGGGTTGGCCGATTCCCGCGCTCGTCATCGGCACCGGCTGGCGACGCCGCGGGAAGGCCGTCATCGAGGCGGCGCTGCTCAACACCACGCCCACCGCGGCTTGGCTGCGCGTGGTGCTGCCGGTGTTGTTGCGTTACGTCGTGCTCAGCGCGCTGATCCTGTTTCTGCTGTACCTGGGCGACTATGGCGTGCCGCACGCCTGCGGCCTGCGTGTCTATGCCACCGAGCTACTCGGCTGGGCGCAGAACTCCGCGCTCACCATCGACACCGCCTGGGCTTCGATCCCGCCGGCCGTGGTGACGCTGCTGGTCTGGTTCCTGCTGACGCGCGTCTGGCGACGCTGCGCGGGCGACGAGGATGCAGGGGGAGCGGTCAGCCACGAGCCGGCGCGTTCGGGGGCACTACTCGGGCTGGCTGTGGCCGGCTGCATCGTGTCGTTTGTCGTTCCGCTGGTGGCGTTGGCGGCGCATCTTTCGTCGGCCGCAGCTCTGCTGGAGGCGTCTCGGGTGTATGGAACGGAACTGGCGTGGTCCGCGGGGCTGGCCGCCCTGGGCGGAGTGCTGGCGGTGCTAATGGGGGTAGCCGTGGCCGGCACGCCGCGCGGTGGGATGGTTGCGTTGAGTTGGGCGGTGCTGCTGGGGGCGTTGCCGGGGGCGTTGGTCGGCTCGGCCCTGATCGCCGCGTATCACGCTGTGCCGCCCGTGTACGATCACTGGCCCATCCTGACCATCGCCTTCGTGGCACGGTTTGGCTGGGTGGGGATTCTGGTGGCGTGGCTGGCCGCGGCGTCGGTACCGGCGGAATTGGCCGAGCAGGCCCGTAGCGACGGGGCGGGGCCGCTGGCGCTGCTGCTGCATCTGCATGTGCCGATGTACTGGCCGACGCTGCTGGCAGGCAGCGCGGTGGTGGCCGCCCTGGCCCTCGGCGACATCGCCACGTCCACGCTGGTGGCCATCCCCTCCGTTCGGCTCGTCGCGCACGTCATCATCGAGAAGTTCCACCGGCTCGAAGACGACATGCTGATCGCGCTGAGCCTGTGGCTGGTGTGTATCACGCTGCCGGTGGTGGCCGCGCTTGCGGGGGCCCTGCGCCGGAGGCGCCTGACAGATAGGTAGCGTCCGCCATCGGGGCTGGAACGGGGAATAGCGAAGTGCGAAGAGCGAATAGCGAATGAAGGATCTGACGGAGACGTCGGCTGGGGGCGGGAGGCGTGGACGCTTCGGGGCGCCGTCCATGACTACGTCCCCCGCGGGGGCGGCGCTACTGCGCGGGGCGACCCTATCGCGGGGTAAACGTCGCCGCCGTGCGGTGGGCATCGCCATCCTGGGGTGGGCAGCGCCGGCCGCAGCGATCGGCCGTCCGCTCCAAGCCGCCACCCTTGCGGCGGCCCCCGGGGGCCGGCCGCACCCAGCCCCACTTTCTCTTTTTGCCGGGCCCAATTAGGATGGCCGCCCGTCAGGGAGGGGTGTCGCCGGTAGCGGTCCGCGTCGGCGGAGGCTGCCGGGGCACTCAGGGCGGGATGGCTTCGCCGGTGCGCAGACCGGTCTGCGGAGGAAACGCCGATGAACGTGAAGAAGAAAGATCTTTACCCCGCGGTACTGATGTTCGGGGGGCCAGGCTCGGGCAAGGGCACCCAGGGAGCGGTGCTGGGGAGTATGCCGAACCTGGTCCACCTGGCCATGGGCGACATCTTCCGCGGCCTCGATAAGCAGACGCCGTTGGGCAAGGAGTTCCTTTCCTACTCGACCCAGGGGCTGCTGGTGCCCGACGAGCTGACCGTCCGGGTGTTTCAGCAGCACGTCGAGGACAAGATTCAGGCGGGCAAGATCGACCCGGGCTATCACACGCTCATCCTGGACGGCATTCCGCGCACCGTCCGCCAGGTCGAGCTGCTCAAGGACGTGGTGGACGCGAAGCGGATCGTGCACCTGGTCATGGAGGATACGGACGCGCTGGTGGCCCGGCTCAGCGCCCGGGCGGCCAAGTCCGGCCGGCCCGACGACGCCAACGTCGAGGTCATCCGCAAACGCATCGAGGTCTACGAACGCGAGACCGCCCCGGTGCTCGAGGCCTATCCCAAGCGCCTCATCGCCCGCGTCAACGGCGACCAGCCGCCGCTGGCGGTGCTCCGCGACGTCGCGGAGGGCCTCGTGGGGTTTGTGTCACCGAAGATCTGAGCGCGTTGGAATTCAGAATGCAGAAGGGAGAATGCAGAAAGAGGACTCGCGTCCGCCGGGTGCCATGCTCTCGCGCAGCGTGAGCATGTTCTCTCGGCTTTGGTGAGGCCAACGAGAAGGGTTCGCTGTGTCGGGGTCAAGCTCAGTTGCAGCCCCGTCGCCCCGCAAGAGCTGTCATCGTGAAAACACGCCGGGCCACGCCCACGCGCTGACCTTCTCGTGTTTCCACCGACAGGCTTTCCTGACGCGGGAGCGCACCTGCCGCTGGTTCGTCGACGCCCTGGCGGCCACGCGCGACAAGCATGGATTTGACCTCTGGGCCTTTGTCATCATGCCCGAGCACGTTCATGTTCTGATCCGTCCGCTGCGCGACGTTTATTCGATCAGCGCCATCCTGGCCAGTCTGAAACTGCGCGTCTCGCGCCGCGCCGAGCGCTACGTCCGCGAGTGCGCTCCGCGTTTTCTGGACCAGATGACGGATGTGCAACCCAACGGTCAACGGTGTGTGCGTTTCTGGCAGCGTGGCGGCGGTTACGATCGGAACCTGTCGTCGCTGCGGTACGTATGGGAGATGATCGATTACATTCACGGCAACCCGCTGCGCCGGGGGCTGTGCGCGCATCCGGCGGATTGGCTCTGGTCGAGCGCGCGGTATTATGAAGATCGTGCCGCGGGACCGCTGCGCCTGGACTTAGACTCGCTGCCCCCGGACCCACGACCGCCCCTACGCCTATAACGGAGCGGGTACGCGAAGAACATGCTTACGCTGCGCGAGAGCATGGCACCCGACAGACATGCTCACGCTGCGCGAGAGCATGGCACCCGACAGACATGCTCACGCTGCGCGAGAGCATGGCACCCGCCATGGCAGCCGGCGGTTGGTGCAGGTGAGGTGATTATGGCAGCGCAGTCTTGCGATTCGGTGCCCGAACAGGGCGGTGAACCCGGGGTTGCGTTGCGCGCCCGGTTGGCTGACTTCACCAAGACGTTCGATCGGCATCTCGACGAGTTCCTGCGACCGGGCAGCGATGTGCCGCCGCAACTGGCCGATGCGATGCGCTATTCGGTGCTGGCGCCGGGCAAGCGGCTGAGGCCCTACCTGGTGACGCGATGTTGCGAGCTAGTCGGCGGGCGGGCGGAGGATGCTTGGCACGGCGGGGCGGCCATCGAGTGCGTCCATGCCTTCAGCCTCATCCACGACGATCTGCCGGCCATGGACAACGACGACCTGCGCCGCGGCCAGCCGACTTGCCACAAGCGGTTCGGCGAGGCGCTGGCCATCCTGGCCGGTGATGCCCTGCTGGCCTTGGCATTCGAGCTGCTGACGAAGCACACGCCGGATGCAGGCGTGGCGGCCGGGCTGGTGCTCGAACTGGCTCAGGCTACCGGATGGACGGGCATGATCGGCGGTCAGACGGCCGACGTGCTGGGCGAGACCCAGCCGCCGGAGTTGGCGCGGGTCGCCTACATCCACGCACGGAAGACCGGGTGCCTGCTGACGGCCGCGTGCCGCCTGGGTGGCCGGCTGGGTGGGGCCGCCGAGGCGACATTAGCGGCCCTCGGGGCCTATGGGCGGGACCTGGGCAGGGCGTTCCAGATCGCAGATGACATCCTGGACATCACCTCGACCCCGGCCGCGTTGGGCAAGACCGTCGGAAAAGATGCGGCCGCCGGCAAACAAACCTACCCGCGGTGCGTAGGAGTGGAGGCCAGCCAGGCCGCCGCTCGTTCCGCCGCCCGGGAGGCCATTGCCCACCTGGGAGCCTTCGGCCCCGAAGCGGCTGACCTGCGGGCCCTGGCAGATTATGCTGTTGATCGAAGTTATTGAAAGTTCTGGAACTTACGAAGACGGGTCCGACCCGATAACATCCTCGGTAGAACTGCGCAAATGGGGAACTGCGAGGGTGGAAAACCGGGAGGGTGGCATGCCCAAGCCGAAGGCGCCGGCATGCTCCGACGGCAGGCACCTGCTTGGGGAGAGAGCATGGCGGCGCTGCGCTTGGCCATGCCACCCCTGTACCACGTGCTGGTTTTCGTCTCTTGCGAAGCTGTTCAAGCCTTTGTGGGCGCGAACGCCGACGGTGCAGGGGGCAGTGGATTCGAAGCCTAATGAGGATTGAGGGAGGGTAGCGTTCCGGTGCGCTTGTTGCAGCACATTCAGTGCCCCGCCGACGTGCAGAAGCTGCCGCGTGACCAGCTTGCCGTGCTCGCCCAGGAAATACGCGACCGCATCATCGAAGTCGTCGGCCGCAACGGCGGGCATCTGACCAGCAACCTCGGCGTGGTCGAGTTGACCATCGCCCTGCATCGCGTGTTCGACTTCCGGCAGGACCGGTTGCTGTGGGACGTCGGGCACCAGTGTTACCCGCACAAGCTGCTGACTGGGCGGCAGAGCCAGTTCGACACCTTGCGGCAGGCAGGGGGCGTCAGCGGCTTCCCCTGCCCCGAGGAGAGCGCGTACGACCTGTTCGCCGTCGGGCATGCGGGGACCGCAATCGCTACCGCGATCGGCCTCGCCCGCGGGGATGCCCTGCTCGGGCGCGACAGCCGCATCGTCGCGGTGGTGGGCGATGCCAGCATCGTCAACGGCGTCTCCTTCGAGGCGCTCAACCACGCCGGCACGCTCAAGCGCCAGTTCCTGGTCATCCTCAACGACAACGAGTGGGGCATCTCACCGACGCAGGGCGGGATGGCCGCGCATCTGGCGAAGTTCCGCGCCAGCCAGTGGTACGAGGAACTCAAGGCCCGCACCAAGCAGATTCTGCCGAAGCTGCCGCTCGTCGGTAAGGCCGCGCTCGAGGCCCTCGTTCATCTGAAAGAAGGCATCAAGGCGACCGTCTCGCCCGGGCAGGTCTTCGAACCGCTGGGCTTCCAGTATGTCGGGCCGGTCGATGGGCACGACCTCAACGAACTGATCGAAACGCTGCGCATCGTGCAGCGGGCGAATCACCCGATCCTGCTGCACGTCTACACCGTCAAGGGCAAGGGCTACGACTGGGCGTCGGCGGAGCCGGGCAGGTTCCACAGCTCCAAGCCGTTCGTCGTCCGCGACGGCAAGGCCATCGTCAACGAGGGCACCGGGCGAAGCTGGACCCGCGCGTTCGTCGAGAACCTCGTCGAATTGGCGCAGGAAGACCCGCGCATCTTCGCACTGACCTCCGGCATGCCGGACGGAACGGGGCTCAACGAGTTCGCCCGGCGCTTCCCCGACCGGTTCCTCGACGTGGGGATTGCGGAAAGCTGCACGGTGGACATGGCCGCCGGCATGGCCCGGGCGGGTCTGCGGCCGGTGGTCGCGATCTACTCGACGTTCCTGCAGCGTGGGTTCGATCAGGTGTATCAGGAGGCCGCCCTGCAAGGGCTGCCCGTGCTCTTTTGCATGGATCGAGCCGGACTGGTCGGCTCCGACGGGGCGGTGCATCAGGGTTTCTGCGACATTGCCTACTTGCGCGGGCTGCCGGGGATGGTCCTGATGGCCCCCATCGACGAGCAGGAGCTGCGCGAAGCGCTGCGCCTCGCGTTGCGCTTGCAGCAGCCCTGCGCGATTCGCTATCCGCGGGACAAGGTCGCGCCGCCGATTCCGGACTGCACGCCGTTGGTCCCCGGCCAGGCGCGGCGCCTGCGCGACGGTGAGGCGGCCACCATTCTGGCCTACGGCACCACGGCGCTGCATGCCCTTGCCGCCGCCGAGGAGTTGGCGCAGGCGGGCGTCGAGGTGACCGTCGTGAATGCGCGCTTCGCCCAGCCGCTGGACCGGGCGATGGTACGGGCCGCCTTCGCCACGGGCCGACCGGTGGTCACCGTCGAGGATCACAGCGTGGTCGGCGGCTTCGGCGCGGGCGTGCTGGAGACCGCTCAGGAGTTGGGCGTGCTGCGGTCGGTGGCCGTGGCCCGCCTGGGCATGCCGGCCGACCGTTTCGTCGAACACGGCACCCGCGTGCAGCAGCTCGCCTGGTGCGGGTATGACACGGCGGGGATCGCCCAGACGGTGCGGCGGCTGTTGGCGACGGAGGCCGCGGCAACCGTGGTTCCCGGCCGAGGGCAACGCAAGCGGCGTTCCGTGGTGTCGGGCTGAGTCCACACAGCGTCGTCCGCATCCGTGTGGTCCGTGCGCACCACCACACCCGGCAAGCGCCAGCCACGACCCGCTCGGCCGGGCGCTGGGGCTGAAGCACGTCGAGAACCCGGGCGGCAATGAGACGCTCACCGACCTCATCACCTACGCCTACACCGGCAGCGGGCGGATGGTTGGCAAGGAGTGGGGTCCCAGCGCGGGCCGGGCGGTGACGTTGAGTCTGACGGCCGGCGGGCTGGACCGTTTCGGGCGGCCGGCCGATCTGCACTATCAACATGACCGCACCACGATCCACCGCTACCAGTACGGCTGCGACAACGCCGGCAATCGGCAGTTCGCGCGCCTCGAGCAGCGCGGCCACGACAATGACCGGTCCTGGCTGTACGGCTACGACCGGCTGAACCGGCTGACGCTGGCCGAGTGTGGGCACCTCAACGCCGGCAACGACGGCTTCACGCTCGGGCCGGTGACGCCCAAGGCGCAGGCGTGGAAGCTGGACCTGCTGGGCAACTGGTCGGGCGGCGGGGAGAATCTCGACAGTCTCCAGCGTTTTGCCGACGGCGATGGGCAGTACGACCCGGAGCAGGGTGATGCCCTGCTCCTGCAAGACCACCACGCCGTCAACGCTGTCAACGCGATCACGCAGCGGATGGTCAGCCTCTTCAGCGTCCCGCCGCTCGGCTGGCTGGCCGACTTCAGCCACGACGCGGCCGGCAGCGTCACCAACGACGGGCACTATACCTACACCTACGACGCCTGGAACCGCGTCGTCGAGGTGCGCCACCCCAGCACGCAGCACCTGATCGCGTTTTACCGTTACGACGCCCTCGGCCGGCGGATCAACAAGGTCGTGGACAACTCCGGCGGCCTCGACACGACGGACGACGGCGACTTCTTCTATTACGACGGCAACCGCGTCATCGTCCATCAGCACAACCCGGCCACGGGTGACCCCGTCCAGCGCGAGTACGTCTTCGGCCAGGAGTACATCGACGAGGCCGTCGCCCAGTACGACACCGTGGGCACCGGCAGTCCAGTCCTCTACTACCTCCTCATTGACGCCAACTACAACGTCGTGGCGATGGTAGCGTCCGACGGCGACCTGTACGAGCAATACCGCTACTGGCCCTACGGAACGGTGCTGGCCGCCGACGAGGACCACGACGGCAACGGCACGATAGCCCCGATCGCCGACCTCAAAACCCTCGCCACCAACCTCGGCCACCAGGGCCTCTGCCACGACCGCGCGGTTACGGGTCGCGCGGGCGCCGCGGCGCGCGCAGCTTCCGCAGTCGGAGCGCGGAATCAGCGCTGGGCTACCCGGTGGTGAAGGGCCCGCAGCAGATCACGCTGTTCGACGATTCCGACCAGCCGGCGGCTGTCCGGGGCCTCGACCACCGGCAGCGTGCCGACGTTGTGCCGCTCAAACACCTCGAGTAACTCCTGCCCCGTCATCTCCAGGTGTACGGCGGAAGCCTGCGGGTCCGCCAGGTCGATGGCCGTCACCAGGTCCCGCACCAGCGGATCGTAGATCATCTCGCGCACGGTCTGGAAGTGAATGACGCCGCTGAACCGCCCGCCTTCGTCCACCACGGGGAAGTGATGGTCCGTCGAGCGCTCGATGAAGTGCAGTATCTGGTCCAGAGTGTCGGAAGTGCGAAGGAACGGCACGTTGAAGCGGGCGAGGTGTTTGACCCGCAGAGCCTGGGGATCGGTTTGACCGCCGCGCGCTCCCAGGCCCGCCAGACGCGCCAGCGCTCGCCAGGCCAGCCGCGCGGCCGGCAGCCGCTCCTCCTCCGTATCCACGCGGCGCAGGAGGGTCAAAGCCTTGACCTCACCGGCCCGCGTTACGCAGCGCTTGATCAGCAGCGGGCCGATCGACTCCAACACCACGACGCCACCCAGGATGATGGTGCTGAACTGGCGGGCCAGCGCGTGGTCCCA
>Ga0209096_1001272_pt1 | contig 28716 bp, 25 predicted proteins | sample AD_UKC034_MetaG_FD_184407 | JGI IMG/M metagenome (GOLD analysis project Ga0209096, IMG submission 184407) | Active sludge microbial communities of municipal wastewater-treating anaerobic digesters from USA - AD_UKC034_MetaG (SPAdes) (version 2) | ecosystem: Engineered > Bioreactor > Anaerobic >... | reverse complement strand
TCTGCTGTCTGCCTCCTTGACGGGCGCCAGTAGAGCCCGAGCGGGCGCACCGCGTCAACGGTGAACTGGGGACAATGAGTCTGTCACCTTGTTTGCGGCACTCCCCCCGCTCCGGGGTCGCAGGGGGAGGGAAGAACCGGCGCGCGGACTCGATGCGGGAGTCGGCGTTCGCGAACTGCTGTTCGCCGCAGGCGGACCCCATTCTTCCAGCGCAGTCTGGGAAAAGGCGTGGAGTCCTCGACTTGTGGAATATGGAGTCAACAGGTCAAGTTTGGTCCCTTCGGTTCCAAACCCACCCTCCCGCCTTCGAGGACTCTACATTGGCGAGGCGCGGAAGAGAGGGTGGGCAGGCACAGCAGGGTCTTCATGTGCCTGGGGACTCGGCTGGGTCTGAGGCACGCCTCGCTGGATGGTTGGTTTCCGGGTGGGCGGTCGTGCTGGCGGCTTTCACTGCGGGCGCGGCCGGCGCGGAGGCGTTTCTTGCCGGAGCTGACCTCTCGCATCTGAAGTTCTTCGAGGATCGCGGGGTCGTGTATCGGGAGGGAGGGGAGGCGAAGGACGCTCTGGTGATTCTCAAGAGCCGGGGTTTGAACTGCGTGCGGCTGCGGCTGTTCACGAGCAGCGCGGCCCAGGCCGCCGCAGACCCGTATAACGCGATCAACAACCTCGAGTACACCGTCCCCCTGGCACAGCGCGTCAAGCGGGCGAGCCCGGGCCGGTTGTGGCGCTGCACATTGACCGGGGCGTCGATTGGGGCGCCACGCAGTGGTTCTTTGACCGTATCGCGCAGGAGGAAGTCGAGTTTGATGTCATCGGCCAGAGTTACTATCCGTGGTGGCGCGGCAGTGTGCCCGCGCTGCATCAGTGTCTCGCCAATGCCGTCTCCCGATATGGCAAGCCGGTCATGCCGCTTGAAACGGCCTTTCCGTGGGAGGGCTCGGAGCCTGTCCTGGGCATTCCCGCGAGCCCGGAGGGGCAGGTCGCGTTCGTCGTCGAGCTCGCCAAAACGCTGAAAGGCCTCCCTCGAGGCAGAGGCATGGGCTTGTTCTGGTGGGGGGCCGAGTATCAGGCAATGCCGGGTCTCGGCTTGGCCGGGTTCAACCGGCGATCGTTCTTCAATGCTGAGGGTGACGTCTTGCCGGTTGCTGGCGCGGTGGGCCAGCTCACGGCCCCGCTGCGGCGCGCCGGAGTGTCATGACCGGGAATCGACCGATCCCGACCAGGTTCTCTCAATCGCTCATCGATCAACCGAACCCCTCTCCCTTGATCCCTCTCCCCACTCCTTCGTCGCGGGGCGAGGGAAAACCTGGCGCACGGGCGCACTGGCGCACTGGCGCACTGGCGCACTGGCGCACTGATCTCGCCGGTCGGAGTTGACAGCGATGGATCCGGGCAGGAAGCTGCGGTCGAGGGTTTCACGATGCGTTCTTCTTCACGATTCCAGGGTCGGGACTTCCGGGTCGCCGCAGGCCTGCCGTCGCGACGGCGTTTTCTCCGACAGGCGGCCGGAGCGGCGGCGTTCAGCGTGGTGTCGGCCAGCGTTCTGGGGGGTGGCGGCCGGTCCGCGCCGAACGACCGGCTCACGCTGGCGGGGATAGGGACGGGCGGCCAGGGGATGCAGAACCTGGCGGCGCTGCAGGAGTTTCCCGAGGTCCAGGTGGTTGCGGTGTGCGACGTGAATCGGGAAGGGGGACGGTATCTCTCCTGGAATTGGACCGAGGGGAAGGAGGAGCGGCTTTGCGGACGGGAGCCGGCGCGGCGGATGGTCGAGGAGCATTATGGGCGCCAGGAGCGTTCGGGCGCGTACCGGGGATGTCGGGCGTACAGCGACTATCGCGAGCTGCTCGAGAAGGAGGACGTGGACGCGGTGATGGTGGCGACTCCGGACCACACGCATGCGGTGATTGGGATGGCGGCCCTGAAGCGCAAGAAACACTTGTATTGCGAAAAGCCGCTGGCGCACACGGTGTACGAGGCGCGCCAAATGACCGAAGCCGCTCGCGCGGCAGGTGTGGCGACCCAGATGGGCAATCAGGGACAGGCCGGTGAGGCGGCCCGGGTTGTGTGCGAGATGATCGCGGATGGCGCGATCGGGGCGGTGCGGGAGGTGCAGGTTTGGTGTTCGGCGCGGTTTTGGACGTGGCCGACCTGGGAGGGGCGTCCGCCGGAGAGGCCCCCGGTGCCCGAGGGATTGGATTGGGATTCGTGGCTGGGGCCGGCGCCGGAGCGGCCGTATCATCCGGCGTATCATCCGTGGACTTGGCGCAACTGGTGGGACTTTGGAACAGGCCAACTGGGGGACCTGGGTTGTCACAAGCTGTCGACGGTGTTCAAGGCGCTGCAATTGGGCCATCCGGTGAGCGTCGAGGCGAGCAGCACGCGGCTTGGATCCGAGATCTATCCCCTCGGGGTGATGGCCCGCTTCGAGTTCCCGGCCAAGGGCGGGCTGCCTCCGGTCGTGCTCTCCTGGTATGACGGCGGTCTGCGGCCGCCGCGCCCCCCCGAGCTCGATCCGGACGATCCGCTGCAGGATACGATTTACATCGGGGAGAACGGAAAGATCATGGGGGATCGCCTGCTGCCGGAGACGCGGATGGAAGGGTACAAGCGGCCGCCAAAGACCCTGGCGCGGTCGCCGGGGCATTATCACGAGTGGGTGGCGGCCTGTCGGGGAGGTGCGGCGGCCGGGTCGGACTTTGTGAATCATGCCGGGCTATTGACCGAGGCGTGTCTGCTGGGGAACGCGGCGGTGCGGGCCCAGAGGAAGCTGGCCTGGGACGGCTCGAACCTGCGGTTTCCCAACGCCCCGGAGGCCAACCGGTGGCTGCATCGCCCCTACCGGCCGGGGTGGACCCTCTGACCCGCGGGCTGCGTCTGTAGCCGCGGGCTGAATCTGTGGCCGCGTTCGCTGACTGCGGCGGGTGCAGGGGGCCGCGGATCGCTGACGGTATTTTTCCCTTGGAAGCCCCGGAGGGCGCCCTTACGGTTTGCGGCATGTCGAAGCCGTCTCGCAAGAAGCGTCCATCGGCCATGATGCTGGGCATTGGCCTGGATTCTGATGGTCATAAGCGCGTCACCACCGGGCCGAACTTCGCCCTGGTGGGGGGGACGGAGGAGACGCATGCCTCGATGACGGAGAAGGCGGTGAAGATCAACGAGAAGCTCGCTGCGCGGGGCAAGCAGTTGGAGGAGGTCAGTCCGGAGGAGTTCGACGACATTGCGCAGTCGGTGGGCTTGCGCCGGCCTGCGCCGGAGAAGAACTGAGGTGGGCGGGAGGAACACAGGCTGGTCGAGGAGGCCATGACGGCATTGGAGTCACCGTACGGCGTGCTGGCGTTGCTGCTGGCCGGGGGGGTGCTGTTTTGTGTCGGCATGGTTTTGGTGGCGCGGTTGTGGGCGGCGGTGGTGTCGCCGCCCAAGCCGGGGCCGGTGAAGAACGCGGTGTACGAGTGCGGGCTCGAGTCGAAGGGGGAGGCCTGGATCCAGTTCCGATCGCAGTACTATCTCTACGCCCTGGTGTTCTTGGTGTTCGACGTCGAGGCGGTGTTCTTGCTGCCGTTTGCGGTGGCGTTCACGGGGGTGTCAGCGGGGGCGTTTATGGCGATGATGATCTTTCTGCTGCTGCTGGTGGAGGGCCTGGTCTGGGCGTGGAAGAAGGGTCTTTTGGCGTGGCGATGAGGCGGGGAGGGAGCGGACGGCGTTGCCGGTATGCAATGGGACGAAGGACTGCGGAGCGAATTGGCGCGGCAGGGGGTGTTCACCACCACCTGGTCGGCGCTCTACAATTGGGGCCGGAGCAACTCGGTGTGGCCTTTGAACTTTGGCCTGGCGTGTTGCGCGATCGAGATGATTGCGGCGTCGATGGCCCGGTTTGACATTTCCCGGTTCGGATCCGAGGTTTTTCGGCCCTCGCCGCGCCAGGCGGACCTGATGATTGTGGCGGGGACGGTGACCAAGAAGATGGCGCCGCAGGTGGTGCGGCTCTACAACCAGATGCCGGAGCCGAAGTACGTGATCGCGATGGGGGCGTGCGCGATTTCCGGGGGGCCCTTTCGGCAGGGCTACAACGTGCTCAAGGGGATTGACCGGTTTCTGCCGGTGGACGTGCATATTCCCGGGTGTCCGCCGCGGCCGGAGGCTCTGCTGCACGGGCTGATGGCGCTGCAGCGGCAGATTGCCGGGGAGAGACCGCGGGGGCCGCGTCGGGCGCGGCATTGTGACGCGGGCGTTCCGGGGGAGTACCCGGTGCCGGAGCACGGCGCGTACGATCTTGTGCCGTCGAAGAACCGGTTGATCTGGAGGCCCCGACCCGAGGTGCGGCCCGAATCGGAGCAGCGGTGACCGCAGGCGACCCATGGAGCCTCTTGATTTGATACGCGAGCGCCTCGGGGCGGCTGTGCCGGGGGCGGCGATCGAGGTTGTTCCCAATCCGGCGGTGGCGGAGCAGTCGTCGCTGCGGGTTGACCCTGGGCATGCGGTGGCGGTGGCGCGGGTTTTGAGGGACGAGGCATTCTGGCAGTTTGACTACTGCTCGAACGTGACGGGGGTGGACTGGCCCGAGGCGATCCTTCGGGAACCGGTACGGCTGCGGCGGCTGATCAACGGCGTCGAGCGGGAAGTGGTGTCGATAGTCGAGCGGCGGCGGCCGGGGTGTCTCGAGGTGGTGTACCATTTGTACTCGATGCGGCTGGGCCACGGGCCGTTGATCCTGCGCCAGCGGACGGACAATCGGGTGGACCAGGTGCGGGTGGCGTCGCTGACGCCGGTATGGCGGAGCGCCGAGTTCCAGGAGCGCGAGGTCTATGACCTGTTCGGCGTGGTGTTCGAGGGGCACCCCGATTTGCGGCGGATTCTGATGTGGGAGGGCTTTCAGGACCACCCGATGCGGAAGGACTACGTCGAGCCGGACGATTACGAATACGAGCCGACGCCGCACGACGATGTGCTGGTGAAGGCGCGTCGGCATTACCCGGTAGGAGGGGGCGGATGAACGGCGGCTTGGACGAGCGGGCGTTGATCGGGGCGCTGTCGACCGGGGATTTGATGCCTGAGTCGGCTGGCGCGGCCATCGAGGAGCAGCGGCCGCCTGACGCCTCGCCGTCCGGTTCGGCGACGCGCTCGCCGGCGGCTGAATCCGTTCGCGGGGAGGGTGAATTCCTGGAAGTGTCGCTGGGGCCGCATCATCCCTCGACGCACGGGGTGTTTCGGGTGGATGTGGTGTTGGACGGGGAGCGGGTGGTCCGGCTGAAGCCGGTCTTTGGCTATCTGCATCGCAACCACGAGAAACTGGGGGAGCGCGGGTCGTATCTGGCGGCGATGCCGTACACGGACCGGCTGGATTACTTCTGTTCGCTGACGAACAACTGGGCATACGCGCTGGCGGTCGAGAAGCTGGCCGGGCTCGAGGTTCCGGAGCGGGCGGAGTACATCCGGGTCATCGCGGCCGAGCTGACCCGGGTTCAGAATCACGCCTGTCTGATTGGGTTTCTGCTGCAGGAGGCGGGGGCGATGGGGACGCCGATCATGTATGCGTTTCGCGAGCGGGAGAAGGTCTTGGACCTGTTCGAGTCGCTGACCGGGGCGCGGATGATGTGCAACTATTTCCGGTTTGGCGGGTGCCGGTGCGATTTGCCGCCGGGGTGGATCGAGCAGTGCCGGCGTGTCGTAGCGGAGCTGCCGCGGTTTCTTGACGAGTTCGAGAATCTGCTGGCGACGAACGAGATCCTGATGGCGCGGACGCAGGGGGTGGGCGTGTTGAGTGCGGCGCTGGCGGTGAACGCGGGCGTGACGGGTCCGAACCTGCGGGCGAGCGGGGTGAACTACGATCTCCGGAAGGCGGACCGTTACGGGATCTATGACCGGTTCAAATTCCGCGTGCCGCTGGGCGCGCATGGGGATGTCTACGACCGGTACATGATCCGCGTGCTCGAGATGCGGGAGTCGGTGGCGATCCTCGATCAGGCGCTGGCGGGGATCCCCGAGGGGCCGATCCTGAATCCGCGGAGCCGGTTGCGGAGTTTCCGGCCGCGGGCGGGGGAGGCGTATGGTCGGCTCGAGGCGCCGAAGGGGGAGCTGGGGTTTTACCTGATCAGCGACGGGTCGGGGTCGCCCTATCGGTACCGGATCCGGCCGCCGAGCTTCATCAACCTGACCGTGCTCGAGGACTTGTGCGTGGGCCGGCTATTGCAGGATGCGATCGTGATCTTAGGCGGCATCGACATTGTGATGGGGGAGGTGGACCGGTGAGCCGGGGCGTGCGCCTTGTGGGTCTGGGCATCGTGAAGGGTCTGATCGAGACCGCCCGGAACTTCATCGGCAGCTATCGCGATCCGCGGCGGCTGGTGACGGTCGAGTATCCTGAGGTGCGGCTGCCGCCGGTCGAGCGGGCCCGGACGTTTCCGATGCTGGTGTATGACGGGGCGGATCCGGAGGCGGGGTTGCGCTGCGTGGCGTGCAAGATCTGCGAGAAGGAATGTCCGCCGCAGTGCATTTACATCGAGGCGGACCGTGATGCGCGGGGCCGGGTACTGAAGCGGCCGCGGGTGTTCGACGTTGATTGTTCGGTGTGCATGGGCTGCCAGATCTGCGCCGAGGTGTGTCCCTTCGACGCGATCAAGATGAACACCGAGTACGAGTTGGCCGTTGCGGACCGCTTTGGCGGGCTGCTGCTGAGGAAGTCGCAGCTGGTGCGTTCGACCGAGTACCATCGCACGGTTCACCCGCAGGAGGCGGTCGAGATCGACGCGCAAGTCGCACAGGCGCGGGCGCGGGCCGAGGCGAAGGCGCGTGCGGGGGGTGGAGGCTGAGGCATGGTGGAGGCGATCGACCAGGTTTTCGTGAATCTGAAGCACGCGGTGGTGGGCTGGGCCCCGCCGGCGTGGCAGGCCTGGGTTTCGGCGGGGCTGACGGTGGCGGCGCTGATGGGCGTGTTCATGAGCCTGTTTGCGCTGGTGGTGTTGCTCGAGCGGAAGGGCCTGGGCCGGATCCAGAACCGGCCGGGGCCGAACCGGGTGGGCCCGTGGGGTCTGCTGCAGCCGATGGCGGATTTCATCAAGATGCTGACGAAGGAGGACGTGGTGCCGGCGGGGGCGGACCGGGTGGTGCATTTTCTGGCCCCGGTGGCGATGGTGGCGCCGGTGTTGTTGGCGTACGCGGTGCTGCCGGTGGGGCGGAACATGGCGGCGGTGGATCTGGATGCGGGGGTATTATACTTCTTTGCGGTGGGGGCGTGCATCGAGCTTTCGGTGTTCATGGCGGGGTGGGCGGGGCGGAACAAGTTTGCGTTATTGGGGGCGATGCGGGCGATTGCGCAAATGATCAGCTACGAGTTGCCGCTGATGCTGGCGGCGGTGCCGGCGGTGATGCTGGCGGGGACGCTCTCGCTGGGGGGGATTGTGGAGGCGCAGGCGGTGCCGGCGGGCGGGTGGCTGGCGCGATGGCACGTGCTGACGCCGTGGGGCCTGGCGGGGCTGGCGTTGTTCACGATCGCCGCTCTGGCCGAGGCCAACCGGTCGCCGTTCGACTTGCCGGAGGGCGAATCGGAAATCGTGGCCGGGCACCTGGTCGAGTACTCGGGGTTCAAGTACGCCTTGTTTTTCATCGGGGAGTATCTGGGGATGTTCGCGGTGAGCGGGCTGGGGATCACGTTGTTTCTGGGGGGCTGGCGGTCGCCGGCGTCATTCCTGGACTGGGTGCCGTCGTACCTCTGGTTTTTTGCGAAGCTGGGCGGGTTTGTGGCGTTGTTCATCTGGCTGCGCGGCACGCTGCCGCGGGTGCGGGGGGATCAACTGATGGCGCTGGCGTGGAAGTTGTTGGTGCCGATGGCGTTGTTGAACATCGCGGTGGCCGCGGGCTGGCATTACAGCGCGGGCTGGTCGTTTGCCGGGGCGTGGCTGGCGCGCTGGGGGTTGGGGCTCGGGATCTTGGGGCTGGGGTATGGGGCGCTGGCGCGCGGCTTGTACGAGTCCCAGGGGTTTGGTCCCCGCGTTTATCGGTTTGCGGACTGAGGGCGCATGGAGACGGCATTCCTCATTGTGTCAGCGATCACCCTGGCGGGAGCGGTGGCGGCGGTGAGCCTGCGGAACCTGGTGCACTGCGTGCTGGCGGCGGCGGTGGCTTTTGCCGGGCTGGCCGGCGTGTTTCTCACCCTCGAAGCCGAGTTTGTGGCGTTCGCGCAGTTGCTGGTGTACGTGGGGGCGGTATCGATTCTGATGGTGATGGCGCTGGGGCTGACGCGGCATGTGACGGCTCCGGCGGGCGCGCGGGCGTGGGCGCCGTGGACGGTTGGGGTGGGGGTGGCGTTGCTGGTCTTGGCGGCGGTGGTCTCGGCGGTGCCGGCGGCGGGAGGACCGCAGCCGGCGGGGAGCGGCTGGGTGGCTGCGGTGCGGGTGATGGGCGAGACCCTGATGACGCGGCATGTCGTGGCGCTCGAGGTGCTGGGGTTGCTGCTCACGGCCGCCCTGATTGGCGCGGGGGTGATCGCGCTGCCGCGGCGCAAGGATGAGGAATGACCGATGACGACGCTCCACCATTACCTGGTATTGTCGGCCTTGCTGTTCAGCGTCGGGCTGGCGGGCGTGTTGACCCGGCGGAATGCCATTCTGGTGCTGATCGGCATCGAGCTGATGTTGAATGCGGCGAATTTGAACCTGGTGGCCTTCTGGCGGCACGGTGCGCATCCGGCCCCTGTGGACGGTTTGGTGATGGTATTGTTCGTGGTGGCGGTGGCGGCGGCGGAGGCGGCGGTGGGTCTGGCGCTGGTGATTGCGCTGCACCGGCGCCATCGGACGACGAACCTGGATGAGCTGGATTCGGACGGGGACGGCGGGAGCGAAGGCGGGGCGGCGTCTTGAGCATGGAGTGGATTCGAGACCATCTGTGGTGGATTCCGGTGCTACCGCTGCTGGCGGCGGGGGTGAGCGCGTTGCTGCCCCGGGGTTGGCGGCGGATGTCGGCGGGGCTGGCGATCGGCAGCCTGGCGGCGGCGCTGGTGCTGTCGGTGCTCGCGCTGGGCGTGAGCCTGGGTTTGTCCGGGATGGGGAGTGTGAATCCGGCGGCGGTGAATTTCCGGTGGCTGGACGCGGGGCTTGGGGTGGTGCGGCTGGGGTGGGTGTTGGATCCGCTCGGGGCGTGCATGCTGGTGATGGTGAGCCTGGTCGGGCTGTTGATCTTCAGCTACAGCGTGGGGTACATGGCCGAGGACGAGAACTTCACGCGGTTCTTTTGTTTTCTGGCGTTGTTTGCGGGGGCGATGCTGGGCTTGGTGATGGCGAACAGCCTGCTGCTGCTGTTTGCGTGTTGGGAATTGGTGGGGCTGGCGTCCTATTTGCTGATCGGGTTCTGGTATCAGAAGCCGGAGGCGGCGGCTGCGGCGAGGAAGGCCTTCATCACGACGCGGATTGGGGACGTGGCGTTCTTTCTCGGGCTGGTCTGGTGGTATGCGGAGAGCGGGACGGTGTTGTTTTACGACACGGGCGCGGGATGTCTCGAGCCGCGGGCGCTCGACTTGTTGTCCGGGCGGACGACGATTTTGGGGATGGCGACGGCGACGGGGGTGGCGTTGTTGCTTTTCGTGGGGGCGATCGGCAAGTCGGGGCAGGTGCCCTTGCACGTCTGGCTGCCGGACGCGATGGAGGGGCCGACGCCGGTCAGCGCGTTGATCCATGCGGCGACGATGGTGGCGGCGGGGGTGTTTCTGGTGGCGCGCGTCTATCCGCTCATGGCGCTGGGGGGCGGCGACGGGCCGTCGGCGGCCCTGCAGGCGGTGACGTGGGTGGGGGCGGTGACGGCGGTTTTTGCGGCCACGGTGGCGGTGGCCCAGACGGACATCAAGCGGGTGTTGGCCTACTCGACCGTGTCGCAGCTCGGCTTCATGATGCTGGGCCTGGGGACGGGCGGTGTCGCGGTGGGGATGTTCCATCTCCTCACCCACGCGTTCTTCAAGGCGCTGCTGTTCCTGGGGGCCGGCTCGGTGATTCACGGCGTGGGGGGCGAGCAGGACATCCGGCGGATGGGCGGCTTGCGGCGCTGGATGCCGGTGACCTTCGCCACTTACGCGATCGGGATGATGGCGCTGGCGGGGGTGCCGGTGGTGTTCTCGGGTTTTTGGAGCAAGGACGAAATCCTGCATGCGGCGCATGCGTGGCCGGTGTCGCAAGTGCCGTTTTGCCTGGCACTGGCGGGAGCGCTGCTGACGGCGTTCTACATGACGCGGCAGATGGCCTATGTGTTCTTCGGCGCGCATCGCGGGGCGGGCAAGGGGGAGCCGGCGCATCCGCCGCATGAGAGCCCGAGGCTGATGACCGTGCCGCTTGGGGTTTTGGCGGCGGGCGCGGTGGGGCTGGGTTTTCTGGGGACGCCGGCGTGGCCTGGGCTCGAGTCGTATTGGACCGGCAGGCCTGCTGAGTTTGATCCGGGCCGGTTGCTGGCGCCGGAGGCGGTATCGCTGATGCTGTTGTCGGCGGTGGTGGTGGCGGTGGGGATGGGATTGGGCTGGTGGCTGTACGGGCGCCGGCCGATCACGCAGGCGACCGAGCCGGACCGGTTTGCGCAACGGTTCCCTGCCACGTTCCGACTCTGGCAGCGGAAGTATGGCGTGGACGAGTTCTACGCGGCCACGGTGGTGCGAGCGCACGGCCTCCTGGCGCGGTGGGGGGACTGGGTGGACCGCTGGATATGGGGCGGTCTGGTGCTGGCGGCGGGGCTTTTGGCGGTTGGCGCCGCCTGGGTGAGCCGGTTCCTTGACGAGTGGGGGGTGAACCTCGGCTTTGACCGGGGCTGTGGCGGCCTGCGATTGGGCGGGTGGCGGCTGGCGCTGTTTCAGGATGGCCGGGTGCAGGGCTACCTGCGGGCGCTGGCGATGGGGGTTGTGCTGCTGGTTCTGCTGCTGACGTGGGGAACGCGATGAACGACGGGGTGCCCATCCTCACGGCGATGACGCTGACGCCCTGGATCGGGGGCTGTCTCCTCGTGGGCCTGGGGGCTCGTCATCGGTCGCTGGCGCGGGGGGTTGGGCTGGGCGTGAGCCTGATCACGCTGGCGCTGGGGTTTTTGGCGTGGGCCGGTTTTGATCCGGGTGAGGGCGGCATGCAGTGGGTCGAGCGTCACTCGTGGATCCCGGGTCTTGGGGTCGAGTACGTGGTGGGGGTGGATGGTTTGGGACTGGCGATGGTGGCGCTGACGGTCCTGCTGGTGCCGATGGCGCTGCTGGTATCCTGGACGCTGACGGAGCGCGTGCCGCTGTACTTCGGGTTGGTGCTTTGGCTCGAGGCGGGCCTGATCGGGACCTTCACGGCGCTGAATTTCTTCCATTGGTTCCTGTTCTGGGAGCTCTGTCTGATCCCGGCGTTCTTTCTGATCAGGCTCTGGGGCGGACCGGATCGGGGATCGGCGGCGACGCAGTTCTTCGTGTACACGATGGCGGGGAGCGTGGCGTTGCTGCTGGCGTTTCTCGCGTTGTTCCTGGCGACGGGCACGTTTGACTTCGGGCGTTTGGCGGAGCTGGGCGGGCGGGGGGGGTGGGCGGCGCGTTTCGAGGAGAACCTGGATTGGGGCGGTGTGTCGGGTTCGACGCTGGCGCGGCTGGTCTTCCTGGGGGCGTTCTTGGGATTTGCGGTCAAGGTGCCGGTCATGCCGTTTCACACCTGGCTGCCGTCGGCCTACGCCGAGGCGCCCACGGGGACGACGATGCTGCTGACGGGGGCGATGTCGAAGATGGGGGTGTATGGGATTCTCAGGATTTTGATTCCGTTGTTTGGCGCGGAGGCGCGGGCGTTGTTGGCGCCGCTGTTGTGGCTGGCGGTGGCCGGCGGGGTGATTGCGGCGGCGACGGCCTTTGCCCAGCGCGACCTGAAGCGGATGTTTGCGTATTCGTCGGTGAACCATCTGGCGTATTGTCTTTTGGGGATCTTCGCAGCGGTTGGCGCGGGTGGGGAGGCGGGGCGACTCGATCCGGAACGGTCGATGGCCCTGGGCGGCGTGGTGGTGCAGATGTTCAACCACGGCATCACGGCCGCAGCGCTCTTTGCGTTCGTGGCGTTCCTCGAGCAGCGGAGCGGGGGGCGGCGCGGGATCGAGGACTTTGGCGGTCTGCGGCGTCGGGTGCCGGTGTTTTGCGGCCTGATGGGGGCGGCGGTATTCGCTTCGCTGGGCCTGCCGGGGCTGAGCGGGTTTGTGGGCGAGTTCATGATTTTCAAGGGGAGCTTCGCTCTCGAGCCGGCGGCGGCGGCGACCGCGGCGTTGGGGCTGCTGTTGACGGCGGTGTTTTTGCTGACGTTTCTCCACCGGGTGTTTCACGGGCCGCTCAATCCGCGTTGGGCGGGGATGGCGGATCTTGGAGGCCGGGAGCTCTTGGCGGTGGTGCCGGCCATGGCGCTGATGCTGGTGATTGGAGTTGTTCCCCAGGCATTGCTGGGGGTGCTCAAGGCCACCGTGACGCGGTGGGTAGGGGACTGGGGTCCATGAGGCGATCGCGGGTTCATCGCGGTGGCGGCGGGTGTTCCCCGGGGGGAGGGGCGGACTGATGCTCGCCTGGACGCTTTATGTGAGCTTTGCGGGGGCGGCCGTGCTGGCATGCCTGCCGCGACGGCGCGCGGCAGCGGCCCGCTGGCTGGCCTTGGGCGTGGCGTTGCTGGGAGCCGTGTTCGCCCTGGCCGGGGTGTCCGAGCACAAGCCGGGTGCGGGGCTCGAGACGATCACGCGGCTTCCCTGGATTCCGTTTCTCGGGGCGGACTATCACTTGGCGGTGGACGGGATCAGCGTGACGTTGATTCTGCTGACGGCAGTGGCGGCGGTGGCGGGGATTCTGTTCTCGTGGAACATCGAGGAGCGGGTGCCGGCGTTTTTCGCGTTTTACCTGGCGTTGATCGGGGGGGTGTACGGGGTGTTCTTGAGCTGCGATCTCCTGTTGCTGTTTGTGTTCTACGAGATCGCGATCATCCCCAAGTACTTCCTGATCGCCATCTGGGGGTCGACGCGGAAGGAGTACGGGGCGATGAAGCTGGCTCTCTATTCCTTTGGGGGGAGCGCGCTGGTGCTGGTGGGGATCATCGCCGCGTTCGTCGTGGCGGCGCAGCAGACGGGCGTGGCGACGTTCTCGATCGAGGCGCTGAGCCGGGTCGCGTTTCCGGCGGCATTCCAGCGGTGGGCTTTCCCGGTGGTGTTCGTCGGGTTCGCGATTCTGGCGGGGCTTTGGCCGTTCCACACGTGGGCGCCGACGGGGCATGTGGCGGCGCCGACTGGGGCGTCGATGCTGCTGGCGGGGGTGGTGATGAAGCTGGGGGCGTACGGTTGTTTGCGGGTGGCGATGGGGTTGTTTCCGGCGGGGCTCGAGGTGTGGCGGGGGGCCTTTGCGGTGTTGGCAGTGGTGGGGATTGTGTATGGGGCGCTGGCGGCCCTGGTGCAGCGCGATTTCAAGTTCGTGATCGGGTATTCGAGCGTCAGCCACATGGGCTTTGTCTTGTTGGGTTTGATGACGCTGAACGAGATCGGCGTGAGCGGGGCGGTGCTGCAGATGTTCTCGCACGGCGTCATTGCCGGGCTGCTGTTCGGCGTTGTGGGACGAATGGTGTATGACCGGACGCACACGCGGGATCTGAGCGAGCTCGAGGGCCTGCGGCTGAGTCGGGCGCTGCCGTTTGCCGCGGTGACGTTTGTGATTGCGAGCGCGGCGTCGATGGGGCTGCCGGGGTTCAGCGGGTTTGTTGCGGAGCTGCAGGTGTTGGTGGGGTCGTGGCGTGCCTTTCCGGCGGCGGCGCTGGTGGCGGGGGTTGGCATTGTGGTGGGCGTGGCGTATCTGCTGCGGGCGCTGCAGTCGGCGTTCTTCACCGACGATCCCGGTTTCGCCGGCGGGGCGGGAGTGGCGGTCGGTTCGGGGAGTCGGGGGGTCCTGGGGTCGGTTTCGATGCCGGAGCGCGTCGGGGCGGTGTTGCTGATGGCGGTGACGCTGGCGGTGGGCTTGTATCCGCGCTGGCTGCTGGACTGGATTGTGCCTGCGGTGCACTCGATGCTCGAGGGTTTGGGGCGGGGAGGGGTGTCATGAGCGGCGCGCCTTATCTCGACATGCTGCGGTGGCTGGCGCCGGAGGTGCTGTTGGCGGTGACCGCCGGGGTGGTTCTGTTTGTGGATCTGGGGTTGGCGCGATCGCGGCCGCTGCAGTTTCGGTCGCGGCTGGCGGGTGGTCTGACGGTTTTGGGCATGTTGGCGGGGCTGGCGTGGCTCTGTCAGGTGCCCATCGTGGCCCGGTGGGGGGGCGGGATTCTGGCGCTGGGTCCGCTGACCAGCGTCGTCAAGGGGGTCCTGGTCGGCTTGACGGTGTTGACCGTTCTGATCGCGATGGGATCGGACCCGCCGCCGCACGTGGGCGAGTTCTACGCCTTGATGGTGCTGGCCACGGTGGGCATGTGCCTGATGGTCAGCAGCCGGGAGATGCTGATGATCTTCCTGGCGCTCGAGTTGACGAGCCTGTGCTTGTACGTGCTGACGGCGTTTCAGCCTCGGAACCCCGGGGCGGTGCGGGCGGCGTTGCAGTATTTCCTTTTCGGGAGCGTGGCTTCGGCGTTTCTCCTGTTCGGGTTCAGTCTGTGGTATGGGCTTTGTGGTTCGACGGGGCTGGCGGACGTGGCGGCGGCATTGCGGGCGCGGGGTCTGGATCCGCTGGCGGGTGTGGCGCTGGTGATGGTGATCACGGGGTTGGGCTTCAAGGTGGCGGCGGTCCCGTTCCATCTCTGGGCTCCGGAGACCTACCGTGGCGCGCCGACGCCGGTGGCGGCGCTGATTGCCGCCGGGTCGAAAGTGGCGAGTTTTGTCCTGCTTGCGCAGGTGTTGGGGGTGGGATTGGACGCCGTGGCGGGGAGTGCGGCTTGGGGCGGTTGGCGTTCGGGTTGGATGCCGGTGGCGGCGGTGCTGGCGGTGGGTTCGATGGCGTGGGGCAACCTTGCGGCGCTGGTGCAGGACGATGTGAAACGCCTGTTGGCGTACTCGGCGATTGCGCACGGAGGGTATTTGATCGTCGGGTTGTTTGCCGTGGTGCAACCGGCCGACCATGGCCTGGGTGTGAGCGCGATGGTCTACTATCTGGCGACCTACGGTTTGACGCTGGTGGGGGCTTTTGGCGTGATCTCGGTGCTCGAACGCCAGGGGGTGGGAAGCCGGTTTGCGGATCTTGCCGGGCTAAGCCGGCGATCGCCCCTCCTGGCCGGCTGCTGGCTGGTGCTGCTGCTTTCGCTGGCCGGGATTCCTCCGCTGGCGGGGTTCTTTGGGAAGTTCTACGTGTTTACGATGGCGGTGGCCGCAGGCGGCGGCGATCTCGGGCTGTTGTGGCTGGTGGTGGTGGCGATTCTGTTCAGCGCGGTGTCCCTGTACTACTACCTGAAGGCGTTGAAACCGGTTTTTGTCCAGCCTCCGACCGCTTCGGCGGCACCGCTTCGGATCACGTTGACGGAGGGGATTGCGTTGGGGGTGATTGTGGCGGCCGTGGTCCTGCTGGGCGTCCTGCCCGGGTGGATTGTGGACGGCGTGCTCGAAGCCGTCCAGGCTCAGTCCTGGCTCAGCAACTGAGGCAGGGCATCGAACGCGAACTGGATCGCGATGGCCGCCAGCAGGAGGCCCATGATCCGCGTCGTCAACCGCAGGACAATCGGGCTCAGCCAGCGCGCACCGTGGGCCGAGATCCGGAAGATGAGGAAGCAACAACCCGCCACGGCCAGGATGCAGCCGAGGAGCGCGAGTTGTTTGCCGGCAGTAACCGCTTGGTTGCGGAGGAGGATCGCCGTGGTGATCGCCCCGGGACCGGCGAGCATGGGGATGGCCAGAGGCGTGATGGCGATGTCCTCCTTGGCCGCCCCGGCATCCGTTTCCTCGGAGGTCTCCTGGACGCGGGAGCGCTGGGCTTTGAGCATGTCGAGGGCGACCAACATTAGGACGATGCTGCCAGCCAGTTGAAACGCCGGGAGCGTGATCCCGAGGACTCGGAAGATCACGTCCCCGACCCAGGCAAAGGCGATCAGCATGCCGGCGGTGACCGCGCAGGCCAGTCGGGCCATGCGAATCCGCTCGGCGGGCGTGCCCGTGGGCGTCATGGCGAGGAACGCCGGCACCGTCGCGATCGGATCCACGATCACGAAGAGCGAGCTGAACGCGAGCAGGATGTACTCAATCATGGCTCGAACAGCAGGCGCCGACGGTCAACGTCGGGGGTACGTCGTTGCCTGGCCGGCTCGGGGATCGATGCCAGGCCAGGGCCCCCGCCAGCGCGAAACCCGTTGCCGCTGCCGTGTCCCGGGCAGAGTAGTAGCATCGGAGCGCGACTTCGCCAACAACGGAAGACGCACCGGCACCCGCGGCGTCGGGCAGGGCCACAAGGGCGGGCTCCGGAATCCGTTCGAGGATGTGGGGCGACCGGCTGAACGACCGGAGAGCGTTGGCGACGGTCGCCGTCCACGGCGTTTCGCTGCTGCCGCCCACCGGGCCTGGGAACGGATCCGCGCGCGCGGGTTGCAGGGACGGCCGGATGGCAAGGCGTTCGGCGTGGGGGTGAAGCGCGGCGAGGTCGGCCCAGTCGGCGAGGCCCAGTCGGGGAATCACGGCATGCGGCGGAAGCGGCGTCGGGTCGAGCACCCAGGCATAGGGCAGATGCTCTCGCAGCCAGTCGAAGTAGCCTCCCCCGAGTTCCTGTCGCCAGAAGGGCTGCAAGTTCCCGTTCCAGAGCAATGCGAACCAGAGCGCTTCGTCGAAGAGGGAGGTTGTTGTAGGCAGGAGTCGAGCCATCGAGGCGAGACGCGCCGCGGCGGCGGCGGCGTCCGGTGTCTCGATCGTGAAGCGCCGGAGCACGAGGTCCTCGGGGCGCGGTTCGACATCCAGGGTCTGGTGGAGCGTCACCCGCCTTGGGTTGTCGGCACTCGTGGCCAGCAACGGACAGACCTCGGCGGGGTTGTCGAGGGGGATGGGATGAGTCTCAGGGGCCACGACATGAATGTGCGTGGCGCCGGCGCACAGGTGCTGCAGCGCCTGTCGGATCCCGTCGGGGCCGCCGAGAGGGACGGCATTGGCAGCGGCTGCATGCCGTTCCTGCAAGCGGGCGGCGAGGGCGATGTGTTCGAGGCGTGTGCTGATGCGGGTGAGAACCGGGCCGGTGGCGGCGAGGGTGACATCGACGGAGCAGAGCGTGGGGAGCCGGGGGTGTTTCGGGGCATGGCGCTGGGGGCTGGCGGACCTGGCGGGTTTGCCCTGATCCAGCCAGCCAGCGATCCAGGCGGGGTGGCGTCCTTCGGTGCTGCGACGATGGAGCAGAGCGGCGGCACGGAGGAACTGCGCGAGGACGCGGCCGAGTCGGTCGAGTTCGTCGACGCAGCCGGCTTCGAGTCTCCAGGGGGCTGACGAGACGGTGGGAGGTGCGGGCAGGGGCGCGCTGGGTGTCACGGCGCGGGGAGGGGCGGGGGTGGTGCTCACGCCGGGGCGGTGGTTCTACGTGCGGACCTGGCCGGTGCCGAAGCCGATCCACTTGTAGCTGGTGAGCTCCTCGAGGCCCATCGGTCCGCGGGCGCCGATTTTGTCGGTGCTGATCCCGATTTCGGCGCCCATGCCGAACTCAGCGCCGTCGGTGAACCGCGTCGAAGCATTCCAGTAGACGGCCGCGGAATCGACCCGGGCGAGGAACTGCTGGGCGGTCGGTTCATCGCTCGTGACGATGGCGTCCGAGTGTGCGGATCCGTACTGGGTGACGTGGGCGATGGCGGCGGCGACGGTGTCGACGACGCGGAGATTGAGGATGAGGTCGTTGTATTCCGTGTACCAGTCCTGTTCGGTGGCGGTTCGGAGTTTGGGGTAGGGTGGGGCGTTCGGGGGTGCGAGGAGCTGCGAGGCCTCGATGTCCGCTCGGATTTCGACGCTGAGCGCGGCGAGGGCAGGGGCGAGGTGAACGAGGAACGGGGCAGCGATGGGGCGATCGAGCAGGAGGGTTTCCATGGCGTTGCAGACGCCGGGTCGCTGGCACTTGGCGTTGAGGACGATGCGCTCCGCCATCTTGAGGTCGGCGGCCCGGTCGACGTACACATGGCAGACCCCCTTGTAGTGCTTGATAACCGGCACCTTCGAGCAGTCCGTCACGGCCCGGATCAGACCCTCGCCGCCGCGGGGCATGCACAGGTCAATGTACTCGGTGAGTGAGAGCAGGATCGGGATCGCGTCGCGATCCGTTGTCGGAACCAGCTGGATGGCGTGTTCCGGAAAGGACGGGACCCGGCGGCGTCCCGCCTCGGTCAGGATTTCCGTGATGAGCCTGTTCGAGTGGAGGGCTTCCTTGCCGCCGCGGAGGAGGGTGGCGTTGCCCGACTTGAAGCAGAGCCCGGCGGCGTCCGCGGTGACGTTGGGTCGGCTTTCGTAGATGACGACAATGACGCCGATGGGGGTGCTGACCTTTTGGAGGCGGAGTCCGTTGGGGCGGATCCGATTGTCCAGGATTCGGCCGACGGGATCGGGGAGGTCGGAGATCTCGCGCAGTCCGCGCGTCATGGCGGCGATGCGACGGCGATCGAGCCGCAAGCGGTCGAGCAGGGCGGGGGAGAGTCCGGCTTGGGCGGCGGCATCGAGGTCGGTCTGGTTGGCGGCCAGCAGATCTACCGCCCGCTCGTCGAGGGCGTTGGCCATGGCCCGGAGACAGAGGCTCTTCTGGGGGGCGGAAAGCTCTGCCAGGCGCCGGCTGGCGTCCCGGGCTTGGCGGGCCATGGTGGTTATTGCTTCGCGCAAGTGCATGACGGTGATCGCTTGTAAGGGGCCGTCAAGGATTCCTGACGGCCCCTAAGGCCGCCGGCACTCGGTGTCGCGCGGCCGGTCCATGCACAGTGTCTACGACAAGCAGCACGACAATACGAGCGCGAAAAGCCCGACGACCGGCCTGCCCGGTGGGGGAAGACGGGATGAACGGGATGGACCGAGAGGATAGGGGGACAGGTTCAGAGTTGCCCCCCATCCTGTCGATCCTGTTAATCCCGTCCAAAAGCGCGAGGGGATGAAAGAGGAGCATGCCTGGGGGTGATCATGATCCGTTGCCTGTCATCCGTTGCCTGCCCGGTGGGGGGACATTTCCAGCGTTGATCCCGGCGCGGTTTGCGGCAGAATCCGGCCGTGAACACATCGTTACCGTCTTCCTCCCCGACCTTAGGTCCGCTGAACCGCCGCGAGTTCTTGCGGGCGACGACCCAGTCTGCGGCGGTGTTGGGGGCGGTGGCCGCCGCGCCGTGGGTGGGCGGGGCCGCGGTGCGCGGCGCCAACGAAAGGCTTGGCGTGGGCTTCATCGGGGTGGGCGGGCGCGGCATGAGCCACGTGGGCACGGTCCAGAAGCTGATTGCGGACGGCGAACTGTTGCGGATTGTGGCGGTGAGCGACACGTATGGCCACCGGCGGGAGGAGGCGGGGCGGATCACGGGGGCCAAGGTGTATGCGCAGTACCGCGACCTGCTGGCAGATCCCGCCGTGGACGTGGTCTGCATCGCCACGCCGGATCGGCTGCATGTGCCCCAGGCCATCGACGCGGTGCGGGCGGGCAAGGACGTTTACTGTGAGAAGCCGATGGGCCACTGGACCCAGACCGCCTTGAGCCGGCAATTCTACCTCGAGACCCAGAAGCTGCAACGGGTGGTCCAGATCGGGAATCAGGCGAATTCGAGTCCGGAATGGCGGATGGTCGGCGATTACATTCGGAAGGGTGCGATTGGCCGGCCCCAGTTGGTGCTGGCCGGGTTTTATCGAAATGGCGACTGGGGCGAACGCATGCCAATCCCGGATCGGACGGCGCTGCCGGGAGCGGATCTCGACTGGGAAGGGTTCCTGGGGGATGCGCCGAAGGTGCCGTTCACGGTCGACCGGTTTTTCAGCTGGCGGAAGTACCTGGACTACGCCGGCGGCCCCTGCACGGACCTGTTCCCGCACGTCTACACGCCTTTCGTGAGCATGCTGGGCCTCAAGTATCCCTCCCGGGCGGTGGCGTCGGGCGGGATCTTCAAGTACGACACGTATGATCGCGAAGTGCCGGACACGTTCAATCAGTGTCTGGACTATCCGCAGAAGCTCTCGGTGGTGCTCGTTTGCACGTTGGCCAACGAGTACCAGACCGACCCCTGCATCCGCGGCGACGAGGGCGCGATCGTCCTGCAGACCGACTGGTCGTCGGGTGTCGATCGCTTCACACTCATCCCAAACAAGGGCGAGCGCAGGGAGGTGGCCGGCGGCCGAAGCGACACCACGCGCTCGCACTGGAAGAACTTCATCGAGTGCGTCCGCACTCGGCAGAAGCCGGTGAGCGACGTCGAGTTCGGATTCCAGGTGCAGGTGGCTTTGAACATGGCCATGCTGTCGTACCTCGAGCAGAAAGTCGCCCGATTCGACACCGAGCGGTTGGAGATCGTTCTATGAGGACACCACGACGTTTCTGGGGGCAGCCGCTGCTGGCAGCGGTGGTTGGAGCCATCGCGTTGTTTGCAGGGGTCCGGGCCGGATCGCCCCTCGCCGCGGAGGTGACCGCTGAATCCGACTGGATCGTCCGCTGGAATGGGAAGCCGGTGTGCGTGTATGCGTTCGCCCAGGGCCAGATCAAGCCTTACGTTCGCGAACTCACCACGCTGGCCGGATACAATGTCCTCCGCGATTCGCCCTCGGACCACAAGCATCATCACGCGCTGATGTACGGCATCCGGGTCAATGGGGTGAATTTCTGGGAGGAAGCCGCCGGAGCGGGCGTGCAGAAACCGGTGAAGATCCTCACACGGAAGACGGGGCGGAGTTCCGATGGCAAGCCGCAGGCGGTGTTCGGGCAGCGGATCCTCTGGCTGACGGCCGAGGATGCGTCCACGGCGACGTCCGAGGCTCAGGCCCTGCTCGCCGAGGATCGAACGCTGACGGTGATCGTGGATGAAGCCGACCGCGCGGTGGCGGTGCACTGGCATGCGCAATTCACCGTGGGCGGCAAGACCAACGAGGTGGCGCTGACCGGCGCGAATTACCACGGGCTCGGCGTCCGGTTCCTCGCCGAACTCGATGCGCCGGCCCGGCACATCATCGGCGGGCGCGCGCTCGACCTGGCGGGGACGCAACAGGACTGTTCGGCGGCGGCGTGGGGCGCGGTCAGCTTCGATGTCCCGGGCAGGCCAGCCACTCTGGCGATCACCGGCGGACCCGCGAATGCCGGGGGTCCGCCGGTCTTCTTCTCGATGCACCAGCCTTTCGCGTATCTATCGGCCACCCAGGCGCTGGATCGGCAAACGCTGACCCGTCGTCGGGGCGAGCGGTGGACCTTGGATTATCGGGTGGTCGTCTACCCGGACGTGCGATCGGCGTCGGAGTTGGCGCGGAGCGCCGAAGCATGGATCGCAGGCCAGCGGGCGGAGAGAGACTGAGAGAGAGGCCGAAAGGGACGAAAAGGGCTTGAAGATCGCGTCGTTTCGGGCAGAGTATTTCCCGCTCGCGGTCCTTTGCGCACCCATAGCTCAATTGGATAGAGCATCTGACTACGGATCAGAAGGTTTCAGGTTCAACTCCTGATGGGTGCGCCATTCTGCTGCAAGGAGTTACGAAGACCTTCAGGTTCCGAAGATATTTGTCTGTCCGGTTTCTGTCCGGTATTCCCGGCTCTGAACGGCGGCCTTCGTGGTGTTCCGGCAACCGCTGGTCTGCCGGACCGCACGGTTGGATTCCGTTCCTTCGCGCCTCTGAGTAGTCACCACCACAGCACCCTTTACTCGCCCGCCTGTTGCCCTGCGAACGCCTTTGATCCGCCTGGAGGTGGGGAAAACCGAATGCAAAGGCGGCACGTTCGGTGGTCGATGCGGCACGCCTTTGCCTCGGCGCTGAACCGTCACGAGCGTGCAGGATGAGGGGGTCACATCTCACAATTAAACAAGTGACGAGCAATCCGGGGGCGGTAGGCTGGGCTCATGGCACGGCCTTCGTGGATTGAGTGCGCGGGGGGGGGTATCACGTGAGTGCCCGTGGCAATGAATGGAGAGCGATTTACCGGGACGATCGCGAACGGCGGGTCATTTCCTGGAGGTGCTCGCCGAGATGGTCCTCCGTTATCGCGTCCGAGTGCATGGGTTCGTGCTGAGCAACGAATGATCGGAAACGGCACGGAGAGGGCGCGAATGCAGCAGGCGCTTCAAAGGTGGAATGGTGAGCGGTGATGCCAGTTGTCCATCACGAGGTCACGAAGGACGGGGAGAGGGGGCTGCCACGAAGAGGCGCAGACTGCGCAAAAGGGAAAAAGTGGGGGTAGAACGTCAAGCCGGTGCCAGACGTCAGCGACAGACCGATGGCTGGTCTTCGTGCTCTCTGTGCCTTCGTGGTGAATGACCCTCGCCGGCGACCGCGAAGCTGTCTGACCGCTCCCCTTCACCAAAGCGTGAACCGTCTTTGGTCAATGAGGGCGGATCAAGTCAGTCCAAGCCAGAGTCTGACCCGCTGCTCAACGGCCTTGATTTGAGCCGACGATAACATCGCCCGGCGACGGATGAGTTTGACCGCGGGCACGGTGTAGAGGCTTTGTGCGTCAAAACCGCCCTCATCCAAACCCGGAACTGCCAGCGGCACTTCGTAACGCGAGCCGCGCAAAGCCGTGGTGTGGTAGACTACCGCGACCAACATCCGGTCTGCCTCCGCGATGTCGCAACCGAGGACCAAAGCCGGTCGTACCTTGGCCGCCAGGCCAAAGTCAATCTGCCAGACCTCACCGCGCTTTACGTTTTGCATGGGCGGCTTCCCGCTTGTCCAACGCCCGTGCTCCCTCGGAGGCAATCGCCATCATCTCATCATCATCGGGGCGGTCGTTCACCTGCGTCTGTAGCCAACGCGCGAGCGCCAGTTTCTCTCGCGGCGGCAGCTTGCCCACGGCCTGCTTGATCTCCATCACCGTGCTCATGCTGCGACTGTAATGGTAGTCGGCTGCCGAGGCAAGGAGCGGGAAATGGAGAATGAAAGGAAGGGGTCAGTGCTGGATCGACATCCACATCCGGGCCCACGCCGCCATGCCCGGCCGTTGTGCTCAGTGCCGAAAAGCCGCCTCCAGCCATGACCGGCTGCTCCAACGGATCTGGGACTTCGTCCCGCTCTGGGGCGTCCCCACCCGCCTGCTCTACTCCCCGCGCCGGGTCAACTGCACCCTCCACGGCATCGGAGTCGAGGACCTGCCCTGGAGCGCCGGCAAACGCCCCGTGAGCATCCCGATGATGCTCTTCCTGGCCCAGTGGCATTCATGCAGCCATGAGACTTCTTGACCGGGAGAGCGGGGTGGGCAACGTTGCCGCCATGCCACTGGAGCCTCGGAAGACCGGAAGGGCATCAAGCGGTGCAGAGTTCCGATCATTCGATCGGTTGGCTTTGTCGGTCCTGTGCGCCTGGAGCGCCTTGGCGCAGACTCCCGAACACGTGGAGTACTTGTTGGTTACATCAGCCAGCCTGAGAGGTGCTTTTCAGCCCTTGGCCGACTATCGTTCGGCGCAAGGCAGGCCTGCCGAAGTTGTCACGATCGAGGACGTCGCCGCGACCTACCCTGGAATCGACATGCCGGAGCGGATCCGCCATTGCGTGCGGCATTACCATGCGAGCCGGGGGACACGCTATCTTGCGATTGGCGGCGATGACACGATCGTTCCGACGCGCTACTGCGGCGATTCGCCGGCGGATCTCTACTATGCCGACATGGATGGCGGCAGTTGGGACACCACCGGTGACGGGCTTTACGGGACCCCCGACGACGTCGGCGTGGCCGAACTCACGCCGGAGCTCGCCTTTGGGCGCATTGCGGTCCAGACCCCGGCAGAAGCCGCCGCCTACCTTGCGAAGCTGATCCGGTATGAGTCGGCTGCGCCCGAGGGTTTCGCGCGCAGCATGCTGTTGATGGGCGGCGACGAATGGGGGTCGAGCCGGTGGGGTCCGGAACGTCCTCCGGATCTGCGGGATCACGATCCCGTTGGTGAGATGGAAGCGAGCCTGCGCGACATTTACGCGACGTACATCCGGCCGGGTTGGCAGGCCGTCCCGCTGCACCTCTTCACGGCCACCTATACGAGCTGGGACACCCGCAGGTGCGGGGACTACGAGGTCACCCGGGATCGGATCATCGAGCAATGGAATCGGGGCGTGCATTGTGTTTACGTCTGGAATCATGGCAACAAGAACCACTGGGTGATACCGGATCACAACAGTTGGGCGCTTTTCAATCAGGCGCAGGCCGCCCGGCTGACGAATCCAATCCCCAGCGTGGTCTTCAGCCGGTCGTGCGGAACCGCGATGTACGACGATGCGGAAAAACCGTGCCTCGGGGAGGCTCTCATCCGGAATCCTGATGGCGGCGCCATCGCGTTCTTCGGCTACTCACGGTCGGTCTCCGGGCGTCCGCAGCTTCAACAGGTGGTGTCCGCCGTGTTCCAGCAGCATCGGCGGGTGCTGGGCGAAGCCCTAGCCGCGGCCTTGTCGGATCTGGCCGCGGAGACCATCGACTCGGGCGTGCTCTATGGCCAGTACGTCCTGTGTCTGCTGGGTGATCCCGCGTGCCGGCTGCTGGAGGACGACAGCGGCAAGCAGATGCAACTGCTGGCGCCATCGGGCTGTGAGGTTGTCGGACTCGGGCAGACACAGCCGGTGCGATGGAATGCCGCCGGGAGTGGTTTCGGATCTGACGAGACCGTGCGCATCGACTACTCGATTGACGACGGCAGCACGTGGCAACCGCTGCCGGATGGGGAAGCCTTGCCGTGGAGGGCTGGTGCGTTCGCGTGGGATACCTCGCGCTTCCCGGCGTCGCGTTTCTACCGGCTCCGTCTCACGAGCAGTGAACAGCCCGTGGCAAGCGCCAGATCGCGGCGGACGTTCTCCGTTGTGCCCGTCGCGTTGCTGAGCGTGTCCTCCGCACCCATCGAGGCGTTGATTGTTCAAGGGGACCCTTTCGGGCAGACGCCCTATCAGGTCAGCGTGCCCCTCGGGGACGCGGTGAGTCTTCAGGCCCCCGTCGTTCCCCACCTGGGCTTTTGCGCATGGGAGGACGAGGGCGGCAAGATCCTCGAGACCGGCAGGACCCTGAGTGTGACATTCACGGGTCCCCTGAGCGTGTGTGCCCGGTACACGAACCGGGCGCCGGAGACGTTCTACTACATCAATGACGAGGTTGGGGAAGGCGGGATTGCGCCGGGCGACGACGAGCATGACGGCGCAACGCCCGCGACTCCGATGAGGAGTCTGCGGGCGTTGCTCACGAAGCGTCCCAATTTGTGTTGCGGCGATTCGGTGTACGTGTCCGACGGGGTTTACGAGGGGGATGTTGTCATCGGTGCATCCAATGCCGGGCTCCGCATTGTCGGTGTCGGCAGCGACCGTGCCATCGTGTCCGGCGGCGGAACCACCCGGTGCCTGTCGGTGAGCGCGGACTGCGAGGTGGACGGTATCGGCTTTCGCGACGGGTTGGCGGGAGATGGCGGCGCCATCACCTGCGCCGATGCCGAACTGGTCTTGCGGCGCTGCGGTCTGGTGGGGAACGTGGCGGACGGCATGCGCGGCGGCGCCATCTGCATCCGCGGCCATGCCGTGCTCAGGATGGAGGACTGCCACGTGGCCCAGAATGTCGCGTGGAAAGGGGGTGCGATATGCATCTTGGACACGAGCCGGATCGTGGCGACGAATTGCACCTTCTCGGGCAATTCCGCTTCGGCGGCTTCCGGTGCCATTCGGCTTTACGGCGCGGGCTCGGCGTGTGATCTGGTCGACTGCGCGTTCATTGAGAACACCGCGGGGAATGACGGTGGGGCGGTCCACCTCTGGAGTACCGCCTCGGGGCGCCTCACCCGGTGCCGGTTTGTCGGGAACGAGGCGGGTTCCGGCGCCGCCATTGCGGCCGAGGACATGGCCTGGATGGAAGCGAGGATGTGCTTGGCGGTCAGCAACGTTGCCCGGGTCAACGGAGGGGCGTTCTCTCTGCGGGGCCACTCCACCGGCATTGTGGATCGCTGCACGCTGGTCGCGAACCGCGGCAATCAGGGTGGAGCGATTGCCGTGGAGGACAGCGCCGCACTGTGGCTCTCGCGCAGCGTGCTGGCGCAGAACGGGAGTGCGAAGCCGGGGACAGGCCTGGGGTTGCAGTCTGCGGTGCCCGCCATCATCCGGGAGACACTCGCCGAAATCGGCTGTCCGGGCGAAGGCAACCTCGCCGCGGATCCGTTGTTCAACGCCCCCGGACAGGGCGATTACCGGTTGACGGCTGCGTCCCCGGCGGTGGACGCCTGCGCGGCCCTTGCCGGCCCCGAACCTGATCTGTCCGGGTTGGCATCGCCGCTGGACGGGAACCGGGACGGACACTGCTTGGCCGACATGGGTGCTTTCGAGTTCCTGAACTCCGAAAGTGACAGCGATGCCGACGGACTGAGCGACGGGGGAGAACTCGCCTGCGGGACAGGCCTGCTCATCGCCGATTCCGACGGTGACGGCATGAAGGACGGCGCGGAAGTGCGGGCGGGAACGGATCCGAAGAACCGTGCGGACCGGTTCGTGATCCTTGGGTGTTCCGAGAGGGAAGACCTGATACGCATGCATTGGTCCGCGAAGGCGGACAAGACCTATCAGGTTGAGAGAAGCCGGGACCTGCGAACGTGGTCAAGCGCACCTGCGGGTGCGGATGCGCATCAGCAAAGCAGACAAACCGCGTCGACCAACGGAGTTCTTCTCTACGAAGAACCGATCTCGATGACCAACCGCGGGGCATTCTACAGAGTTCTCCTCGGTGGCGACTAGCCGATGGCCGGCAGGGAGCAATGGGGTCGCATCGAAATAGTTGACAAATCGCACTCGAGCGTTGCCACGAAGGGCTTGCGCTCCGGGTGATCGGCCAGCCTTTGCGCGGAACGGTCTGCCAGCTCCGCCACCGGCCATCGCACGCAGAGTGCTGCGCCGGTCCGCATCCTGCTCAAGGATTCGGATACGACCCCATGGGCGGAGCCAGGGGCGTTTGTCACTCCGGCTCCAATCGCACCACCTTGTCGGGTTTGTTCAGGACGACGTACGGCAAGCCATCGGGTCCGGTCGCCACGTCACGCACCCTGCCGATGCCTTTGAAGAGGAGTTCTTGTTCGACCACGCGGTGCCCCTCGACGACGACGCGGCGCAACTCCTCCGAGGCCAGACCGGTGACCAGCAGGTTGTTGCGCCAGCGGGCGAAGCGCTTGCCATGGTAGAAGGCGATGCCGCACACGGCAATGGAGGGCGTCCAATGGACCACAGGCTGTTCGAGCCCCTCTTGGGATGTGAGCGCCGTGATGGGCGTGCCGTTGTAATTCATGCCGTAGGTAATGATGGGCCAGCCGTAGTTGGCTCCGCGGCGGATGAGATTCAATTCGTCGCCCCCGCGCGGCCCGTGCTCGGTTTCCCAGAGCTCACCGGTCACCGGGTGTTGGTCCAAACCTTGCGGATTGCGGTGGCCATAGCTCCAGATGGAGGGGAGGGCATTGCTGATGCCCACAAACGGATTGTCCGGAGGGATGCGCCCGTCATCGAACACCCGGTGCACCTTGCCGTTGGGACGCGAGAGGTCCTGGGCGTCCTGCATGTGGCCGCGCTCGCCAATCGCGAAGAAGAGATGGCCCGCGGCATCGAACACGAGCCGGCAGCCGAAATGCACACCGCCCGGACGGTAACTCCACCCGGGCGCACGAAAAACGGTCTGCTCACGGGTCCAGTTCTGGTTTTGGATCTGGCCCCGCGCGATGACCGTCATCCCGGAGTCGCGTGTCTCGGCCGTTGCGCCCGCTTCAGCATAAGCCAAGTAAAGCCAGCCGTTGGTCCGGAACCCGGGGTGAGGTGCGACGTCCATCAGCCCGCCCTGTCCCTTGAACCGCACCGTCGGCGTCCCCGCAACCGGCTTCAGGTCGGATCCGGCGCGTTCGCTCAAGCGGAGGGTTCCGGGCAACTCCGTGACGAGCAGCCGCCCGTCGGGCAACCAGGCTACGGACCAAGGCGTTGCGAGCCCCTCCGCCACCGTCTTCAGCCGGAAGCGGTGTTCCCGGCTGGCCACCACCTGGCCGTCCACCGGTTGGTGATGAACCGCCTGGGCGTTCTTAGCCTGAGCCGCCTTCTCCCGAATGAAGACCACGAGTGCCCGGATTTCGGCGTCATGGAGATCGCCTTTCATCGGCGGCATGCCGTTGAGCTCATCACCGTCGCGAATGATGCGAAAGAGTGTCTCGTCGTCTCCGCGACCGTGGATCCAGCGGTCATCCAAGAGGCTGTCGGTCTGCCCGCCTTCGAGGTTGGCGCCATGGCAGCCGGCACAGTTCTGGGCGTACAGCCAGACGACCTCGCGGACCTGGGCCTGGAGGTTGGAGGCCGAGAGCGCAAGGCCGGCCGCGGCCAGCAGAACCGCTGCGGACTGACGCGAGGTCCCAAGAAAGCCGCCGGTGGTGGATCGGTTCCGCATAAGCGCGGTCATGATGAAGCCACTGCAAGGACTGTCAACCGCAGCGCGCAGACCCGGATTCTCGCCTAACGCCTGGGGCGCGAACGTGCAGGATCATGGGGTCACATCCGAATGGCGCTTCGTTAAGGCCCAAGGTCTGGCCCGACGTGTCATGCTCGAAGCCGCCCGCCGCGATCGCGTGCCGCCCGATCGCTTGAGCTTTGCCGGCACCCTCGCCGCCTGTCGTTGCTGCGGTCAGGCCCTCCTGCAAACCCGCTCCGAATCCAAACGCCGCC
>Ga0209096_1001269_pt1 | contig 28743 bp, 20 predicted proteins | sample AD_UKC034_MetaG_FD_184407 | JGI IMG/M metagenome (GOLD analysis project Ga0209096, IMG submission 184407) | Active sludge microbial communities of municipal wastewater-treating anaerobic digesters from USA - AD_UKC034_MetaG (SPAdes) (version 2) | ecosystem: Engineered > Bioreactor > Anaerobic >... | reverse complement strand
ACAAGCCGGTCATGTGCCCAATCAACTGGCGTTACAATCTTAAATAAATTGTCTGCTTGACGCTGTGCGTTTTCGCCAAAGTACAAGACGTGGTATGCCATTCTGCACATACCCTTAGCACCTGCCCAGTTATGGGTAAACCAGGGGTCGGTATATCCCCAACTCACACCGCTACGAATAGCAATGAAGTTGCAGGATGCTTTCACTTGCGACCAGTCAGGCGTCTTATTATCTTTTATATTCCATTTACTTATGTCAATTCCAAATGCGTTCATAACCAGTAACCCCAGATTCTCAAATATACATCCATACTATTGGTGTCACTCGCTGTTATCTGATAATAGATGTCGCCATTAGCATTGCAAGGGCAAATACCTGACGAAACATTATATTGGTCATTAGCTCTTCCCGTTAGATAACATTCCATCGCACTTGAATTTGCTGTATCGTTAGGGGAAAATCTTATTCTTGTTTCTACTCCAGCACTACCAGAATCTCGTGCAGCCACTTCTAATAGTACTGCCTTGATTCCAGCAGGTACGCTGAACACTTCACTTAAATCTATTAGTGTCTTAGCAGTTGTACTTCTTGCATCCCCATCCCAAGAGGTGCTAGTTAGGGGTGTGGTAAGGGGAATGAAGTTAGGATAGACTTTACCTCTAACAGTTGGTGCTACAGTACGCTGGTATATTTTAGCAGGATTAGAAGTTCTCTTCTGACTTAATTCTAAATGGCGGATGCGTTCTGCCATTGCTTCTGGTCTATCCATTTTATCTGTCATTTGACTTTGCTCAATCTAGGATTTTTTTTCTTAGCTGCTTTGCTAGCGTTCCTACTTTTACTTGCGAGAATAGCACCTGCAGCTTTCTCACCATAAGGTTTTCCAGTCTTAGGATTTTTACGCTTAGCAATATCTGACTGTACCTTCTTGAACCCTGGATGTTTATTAGTTTTCTTAGCCATAGGTCACCTCACTTGAAATACTCATTGACTATCTTGCGAGCATCTTCTTCTGTTTCGCATTCATGTTCCCATATAATTATAGCATCAGCCCAAGTGCCACGTGAGATTCTATTTATCTCTGCCATCTTGAATGACTCTTCTTCACTATTCCAGGCTGCATGCCAGTATTCACCATGTATGAATAATGGTGTAGGTTTAGGTGCAGTCTTTACCAAGAAGTCTATTGATTGAGAACCTCTGATATTGATTGCACCTACAAAGTATTGAAAGTTGTAATCTAAATTCAATGCATCTAGAGCTAATGATACATAATATTCATTGATAGAATCTACAGGCTTGCCATGTACAGTAACTTCTTTTTGATTGAGCTTAGCCATCATACCTCATATATAGTTAGCTGTCCTATATGTCTGTATTCTTTTTGTTTAGAACCTGCACCCATGATTTGCAGTGCCTGGAAACTAGATACACTGGCAGGGTCTATAAATACATATTTATTATCTGTGATGATATCGTTAGTATTCATCAGCAGTGGCGTGGCATGTGTCTCACTATCCGACCAGGCGAATAGCTTATCATATATCATCCCTGGTGTATCTGTCAGTGGTTTATCCTGCAGGTCTTTCATCGGTTCTAGATGTACTGTGATATTCCAGGAACGTTTCACTGGCATACGTAGGACACCATTCACTACTATTGCTTTCAATATAGGTGTTTGGTATGCGCTTGCCACTGGGCGCATATATATTCTGAACTTGATTTTTTTACCGAATACGTTATGCCCATTATAAGATGCAGGTACATAAGCTTCAGGATACTGTATCATTAATTCCTTAGTGACTTCTGCCCTGGTAAAACCTATATCAATCCAGTCAGTATCTATGTCTGTTTTGAACTGTACATTTATCTTATATTCCTGCCCAGATGATATATCATCACTGTAATCACTGAATATTTTTATTGAATGAAAATATTTATTGACATCTTTCAAACCAAAATCTATCCAGGATGTTTCTATATATCCCACATTAGATAAAGTCGTAGTACCATGCCCGAAGAATTCATATTGATATTGCTGTAGTGGTGTAATCGCAATAGGTAATGCTATCAAATTAGAGCCTTCTGATATCCAGAGTCTATCAGGATAGTTATTACCTGGTATTGCTTGCATATATATATCCGTGATAGGTGCGCCTACAGTATCTGAGCGGTAGATTTCGTGCCATCCTAATTCATTGTTGCACATAACCGATGATATACCATACAGTCCTGCGTTGATAGCAGCATAGTATCTGCCTGGATAAGGCAGCATCTTAGCTATCTCACCCATCCTGATAGATGGTAAGCCCTCATCCCTGGTAACTGAAACATCATCAAGACGCATGTCGTAGTATCTTTCTATCCTGCAGCCTTCTAAGTTGAAGTATAGATAGACCCCATAATGCATAGCAGCAGTTCCATTTATCTCTGACCTGACTGAATGCAGTTCCTCAATAGGTATCTCTTGATAGATATTGTTGTAGATATTACCGATGCTATCTTCTTTCATGATGTAAGGTATCTTAGGCGTACCATACATAATCATATTGGTAATGTCTGATTTAGTATTACCGCAAGTAATATAGTAAGGCAGGAACTTATGCTCTGTTCTGAATGTACCATCCCAGTTATCAGAGCCAGCAGAGTCACCTACCTGAGCTGTAGCTGTCTTAGTAATCTGCCAGGTATAATCTTCCATCTGGTTCTCTAATGAGTTCTTGAAGAATACATCTTGTTCGTCATTAGGTTTTGCTAGTTCATCTACCTTATCTTCTTCTGCCCTTGCCCTGGCAATCTTCATATCATTGCGCAGGTTGCGATTGATATCAAAGTAAAGCATTGCGCTTGTACCTAAATAAGAATTGCCTGACTCTGCATCCCATGCACCGATATAGCTGAAGTCTACCTTGCTGTTATCCGCTCGTGCACGCCAGAGTACAGTCTCCCCTGTTTCTAATACACCAACCTCTAAGAAATCTGCATAACATGTGGCATCTTGCTCATCGTCTGATTCTTCCCATTGCGTGGCTGCCAGTCCTGCGAACTCTCTAGTCCAAGTACCTGAGTTATTATATTCACGCATGAACCTGATGGCTGCCCTGTTACTGACATATGCGCCCTGGGCGAATACTACATATTCAGCTTTAGTTGTAGGGCTTACGACCTCTACATCTGTAACTGCTTTAGTCAATCCATGAGATGCTGGTGGGTCTCCTGATGCACCTATCTCAGTCCAGACATTAGAGCCTAAAATGACATACTCGGTTGTGGTATCAGGTGTTATTTTCCAGGGGGATAAGACTGTCAGTACACCAGACGCAGAGCTTGTAATCAATCGCCAGGGTTGGTCTTCTGCTTCACCTGTACCATTCGTAATAAGCACCACACACCCCTTAGCAGCGTCATTCGCCCAACCTGTTTGTGTTGCATCCGCAAGCGTACTTGCAGTGCTTGCATCAGCTACACCACGCCAGCCATTCATATAGAGTGCTGCACCGCCTTTACTTACATTATTGCATATAGCATATAGCTGACGTTTATACTCGAATAACTTGACATTATAATCATTAGCTTCTGTATAAATATTTGTATAAAGATAAGTGTTTTCTTTAACTGAAGCCCACGAATCTTCTACATCATAGTAAATATCGCCTGAATTATTAGCAGAAGTTTTTACATATACAGCAGAATTATAAAAATATTCCCAATTAGGTGCATATTTTATAAATACAGTTAACCATAAATAGCTTGTTGTTGTTACAGGCGTGAAATTTAATTCTATTGTTTGGTAATCCCCATTACCAACTAATAATTTACTATAACTTTGTTCTGCATACGAGTCATAATCAGCACATGTAGGTTCACTTGCTCCTACATGTGCTGTATAATGAATGAATATTGCATCATCAGTTTTTATAGACATAGTAATTTTATTGACAGTTGTAGAATCTAAGGCGTAAGTAAATAAATATCCTTTAATTAGAATCCAATTAATATAGCTTGGGGAAGCAGTAGATGATATATTATTAGCACCACTCAACCCTGTCTGTGCTATGACATCAGGTGCGCATACAGGATATTGCTTCGTTGTATCTATACGATAGCTGTCATAGAACCTGGTTCTATCATTACTGAATGTTTCCTGTCCTCTTCCACCTATCCAGGTTTCCTGTACTTCTGTGGTAAAGGGCAACTCTAAATCATCATACCCTGCTGAACCTTGCGCAGTACGCATAGCAGTTCTCGGCATTGCCGATATCACCATAGCCTTCGGGTCATTCTTCCCCATACGATTAGCCAGTATCAATCCTAACTTGTTGCCATCTTTATCAGTAAACTTGATATCATGGGTAGGAGTAGGTTCGGCTGGGCCTACTTTTATTAATGAGGTTTCAGTAGTAGTGTATAGGGATTTATTAGTTGTCATTAATACCTCGCTAGTATCGGGTCTCTTTCTATTTTGCTAACAGGGAATGCGGATGCTAATCTCTGTACCTGCATCTGTGCGTTCTGGAACAACAGCATTTCACGTTCATCTGAATTGCCTGAGTACTGCATTCTGTTCATCAAGAACATAGCAGTAGCCGTCCAGGCTAATCGTTTTATGTTGAATAAGTCATTGATGGCATCGGCATCAGCGTTCACGTGGCTGTGATGCTTGTTGTAATATATCCTGATTGTATTGCCAGCAGTTCTGTTTATCTCTGCAGGGAGATATATCTTACCGCCTAACTCACGCCAGGTGAATAAAGGATTGAAGCCATAAGGTGCTGTGCTGACTGTGTATACCTCTATGCGTTTGACATTGCTTACGCCTGTGGGCAGTGTATATTCTGTGGCATTGTCTACTACAGTGAGTGTCTCATCTACTTCTGTATATTCACCCATCATCAGCAACGCTTCATTGATAGCCTGCACTAGTTCATCACGGATAGTATTAGTTGCAGTGTAGTAAATGCCTGATGCAATAGATATAGCAGTGCTTGTGGCAGCGAATGTAATCACACCTGTAGTCATCACATAATCAGTAATACGCCTGGTAGACCCTGCATATGTGCCAGAGCGGATAAACAATAAACCATTATTGAAGTAATCATCTGGCTCATATCTATTCGTATCTATCAGATTAGTTGCTGGTGTACTGTGCTGAGCTGTAGTCTGTCCACCCTTAGTCACGCCACACAACATTGCTGTTTCTAATAGAGCATCATATAAAGTTGTCATTTCTTTATCCTTTGATATATATTGAACATGCCTACACTGCCCTGCAATCTATATCCCTTGAAATCATAATGTATTCCTACCCCACCTGGCATATCTACAATCCAGTCAGCAGGGTATTCATATAGCCTAATTAGCATTTTTTCTCTACGCTCTATTGCTACATGGTTTATCTCTACCAGTTCTAACATTCCATATGGGGGTTTCTTTTTAGCCCAGATATATATTTCTGGATTAGTTGAATTCACCCAGAGCGTACCCTGTAATTCACGTAATGCTAGTCCTATCTTACGTGCATCCTCAATGGTTTGTTTCATGCCAGAGTAAAAACGATTCCAGATATCCCCGATATATAATCCTGCTGCGCTGTAATCTATTATCGTTAAGGCGATTGCTATCTCTACTGGCATTCCTGCCCCTGCTATCCAGGCTATAACAGGCATCATATGCTGTGTTCTTATTACTTTACCCAGTGCTATAAAGCCTATGTATAGAAACATAGGCAGCCAGTATAGTATGTCTGGTTTGTAATAAATACCTATTGCGAATAAGGGAAATAGATATAAGAATACTGAAGAAGTATAACCAGGCATGAACATATATAATCCTTTGCGGTATTTCGTCATGCGCTTAGGTATAGTTATATTCTGATACCAGAGGTTCTGCCAGATTTCATGCTTGTAGTACCAGAGATATCCTGCGATTACCAGCAGTACAGCACCCCAGGTCAGGGTAGGCAGCCAGATATCTGTAATGCGATAGAGCATCATTGCCAGTACGGATAGCACCAGCTTAGGTTCGTAGAATACTATCAGTACCATCAGGGTTACGAATATCCAGGGGTTCGTTATCGTAAATGATATGAGTATCAAGCCTGCAGGTATATCCCCAACATTACCATTGAACGCATAGAGAAAACCTGAATGCACCAGCACAATAAATATAGCTGTGCCAGTGGCATCCTTGCTCAACAGATAATAAATCAATCCCAGTACAGATAAGAAACTGTAATGGATGAAACGCATTACCTGATGGTCTTGTTTTATTTTAGAAAGGAGTAGATACCAGAGATGTACCGCAGGTGTTTTACAATCAAGAAAGTCTTTACCATAGACTGCACCAGTTATACCCCAGAGTGCCCAGGTCGCAAAGTCTAATTCTATATCTATCCTGGCATAACGATAAGCTTGATAAATAGAAAAGACAAATACAATCCCAAGTAATAGTAGCTCATTCATTTTTAGTAGCTACCAGTACATGCATGGGTATTTGAGTAGACTCATTTGTATCTGGTTTGCGTACTTCCATGAGACCAGCTTCTGTTCTGCGCAGTATCAAGCCTACTGATTCTATTATGTCTCTCATTGCCAGTAATGTATAACAAGCTCTAAAAGGATTAGCCTTAGTACCATATAGCATGGTATAGGGTACTACCTGTAGGATAGGGTCAGTGATTTCATGATACTTATAGATACGCTTAGCTGCATACTCTGCACTGGGTATCATGATTTGTATCTCACCGAATGGTCTAATCAGTTCCATCATCCTGGTTAGCGCACCTGGTACTTCATCTCTTTCCAGCTCTGGCAGGGTGTTCATACAGTAAATCATGTCATAAACATTCTCACCTTCAGCTGGCAGTTCTCTAATCAAACACTTGTCTATCTGTGTGCCTTCCTCTGGTTTTATATTCAGATTGCCGATTGCTAATACTTTTGCTTTGATAGGTATCATTCTAATCCTTCATCCTTGAAGTATTTGTTGTAGTAATTATTCTTATTGATAGGTATATTTTTCCAGTGGTCGCATAGTATGCTGGTATCTACATATATTTTATTGCCTGCTTCTTGTGCCATCTCACAAAACATATGGTCTTCAGTACGATTATGCTCTAACATAAAGTATGGAAATACATCTTCTGTATCTTTATCTACAATTGTTAACTGTTCACGATAAATGCCATTCTTAATATACGCATGTTCTTTTACTGTATGCATTGTCTTGATTGGCTTCTGTACATATTTCTTATGGATTGGCTGTAATGAACCATTGTTCCTGCGATATAAATCATACTGGTCTAGTATCTTTTCGTATACAGACCTGTGAATTAGAGCGCAGCCCATACCAACAGAATCTACTTCCATGATTGCGCCTTCTTGCCAGTCATCTATCGCATTGTAAAATCCTTGTGGATTTCTTACATAGGCAATCGGGTTATATGGTTCTGCACCTAGAAAATAAATTCCTGAAATAAACTCATGTCCTGATTTTAGTAATTTATAAATGGCATCATGAGGTGGTACAGTGTCATCATCAATCCAGAATATGTAATCAGCATCCGTTGCGAGGAATCCTTTAGTTACTTTATTCCTTCCCTCATCCGTCATATTGAGTCTCTGTATACTATTACCTATGATAGCATTTTTATTTCTATCATTCAGCATTCCTACAGATAGTTGAACGCCTGTGATATCTACTTTATTTTCTTTGTTTGCATAGATTATCATTTGCATAATGTTAGACCACCATGCAGCGTTCTGCATTCCTAAGCAAGCTACCCCAAGCTCTACTTTTGGCTTTGTCATTATCGGTAATTCCTTTCTATTATAATTATTGGAGATTTTTCTTTTCGTTTACATTCAGCGCATATTGCATCTTGACTTAAATTTTTCAACATATCATTAAGGATATGATGCTCTGGGTCATCTAAATAAATTGACAACTCCTTTACGTACATTAATTTCCCGCATCTAATACATTTAACTACTGTAGGTGTTTTTAATTGTGACATATTCAATTAGGTCTAGGATGCCTGACTTTCGCCAGGCATCCTAGAATAACTATTTTAGCTTACGCCAGACAAGAGCGCATGTGATTCGTTAGCTTTGATTGCTAATGTGAACTCACCGACTAGCTCGGTCTTCATCGCATCACCAGTCTTCGCCAGTTCTTCAACTGCGAATGGGCGTAATGTTACCATCCCGATATTGTTCAAGTCTAATATCGGAATGTATGAATCAGAAATCCATCTGTCCATAACTAAATCTACTTCACCGAATGGCGTGATAATGCCATTGATGCGCATACCTACTGTAGTTTCTGTCCTATCCACACGCAGGAAGCTAGAAGAATCATAGAAATTCTTGATTTTCTGCATGTTAGTTGGAGAACAGATAGCAGTATATTTGCCAGACCCACCATCAGCATAGATGAGTTTGATTGCATTCTCAAATGTGGCTTGAGTCATGCTTGCGCCTGACAGTGTGTTGCTGGTAATAAAGGTACGATACCCACCCATTGCACGTGGGGTAGTAGCAGAACCAGCTGTACGATAGCCATTGAGAATTGATAGTTCAATCAGGCGCATCATTTCTGGCATGGACTTAGCAGCCTGATATTGATAGGCGTCAGAGAAACCATAGTTGTCAATGACCCTTTCTGTTTCAGTTACTTTGATTTCCTTGTGGAAAATCTGGGTATAGTTGTAGTTAGTGCTGATGTCGGTAAATCCGATGGAGTCGGAGTCATCGCCTTCTAGACGTGCCATACCTACAACGCTGAATGCAGCAGTTGTCAGGATAGAAGCGGAGCTAGTACCGAAAGCACGTGTCACTATGATAACCCCAGTTGAAGGAGTGACCGCAGAGACCCAGAGCATTTCTTTGTTATCAGTTAATAGGATATGCCCTGGTTGGAGCATGTTGCCATCAGCTACAGTGAGCGTTACTACATTACCGACTGTTTCGTTAGCAGCTAGGGAGAATGTGCCAGAGAGGGGAGTCAAGGTGTCTTCCAACCATTCTACCATTTTGCCTTTGCCGATGAATTTAAATTTGCCAGAACCCCCATCAAGACCGCCAATAATATCAAGGAATGGCGTATCATAGGGGGATATCATTGTTATAACATCAGAGATAATCCGCTTCTGCGGAGTAGTATCTGAATAGGTTGAATACGGACTAGCTATGTTAGCCATCGTTTTACCTCACTTGTTTAGTAAATGCCCCTCAATCCTTTCTTGGCGTATTCAGCTTTCATAGCAGTAATCTTTTCGTTCTGTCCTCGCTTGATACTGGGGTGTGTACCTGCCATTATCTGAGCGATTTCATTCTGGTATTGTTGTTTCAATACCTCTTCACTGCCTGGTGTGCCACCTGTAGTAGCCAGTGTCGGAATCCGTGTCGGGGCATTCTGTTGGTTATTTTTCTTAGCTTCAGCAACTTCATGGAATCTGCGCAGAAACTGGTAGGGTGATAACTGATTTGCTTCAGGTATCAAGGTCTTAGCTTCCGCAGGTGTAATGTCTACACCTAATTCTTCTAGTATCTTAGCTGCTTCGCTATTCACAAATTGTGCTATTACATTGCCAGCATCTTGATTACCAGACGCCTGAGTAGGTTCTGGTTGAGCGGTGTCGAGCATTGCATCCTCTATCATACTTCGTGAGATTCTAGTTTCATCTTCTGGTGTCAGTTTGATACCAGACTTCTTTAGTTTCTCAATAGCAATATCAGATTCTTTCTTTGCTGCAGCCACCCTTTTGTCAATCAAACTGACAACTCTGTCCTGATTCTTCTGGAATTTTACTTCCAGGTCTGCCAGGATTTTGTTCAACTTGGCACTTGTGATAACCTCATCTTCTTTAGATTCCGTATCTGGCAAAGGTTGGGATGCCTTCCCAGGCGAAACTGGTTTGGGTGACGCAACAGCAGTTCCCTCTGCTATCTCCCCACCCTCATAAAATGTGTCATCGGACATTTAGTACCTCTCTTTTATTTATTATACACTAATATTTAATTAAACTGTCAATATATTCTTCGAGTGTTTGTTCTGGTTTACCTAACTTAATATAGTATCTGTTTATTTCATCCTTAGCTCCTTCTGATAATTCCTGCCCAGTCATCTTATACATAGAAAGTTCCAGCCTTGCGAACTCATGTATGTTAGATAGGACATAATAATTACCCTGCGCCTGTGCCAGCTTGACAACTTCAGTCTGGGCTGCCTTAGTTTCAAACTCTTCTTTAGCCAGTTCTTTGTACCTGGCATAGTCAGGGTATTTCATCGCCATCATTTCATCCCAATCCCAGGCAGCCAGCAGGTCGGGGTTATGCTGTAGAAAGTCTTTCTTAGGACTGCTGTATTTCTTGATAGGCGTAGTTTGTTTATACTTCTTGCCCCATTCCCAGGCAGCTTTCAGCTCAGGGTTAGCATTCAGATATCCTTTACGTTCAGCTTCTGGCAGTGCCCAGTAATCTGTGTTCAGTCTAGAATAGTTAGGGAATAATCTATCTCTCTGCTGATAGTAAGGGTCTACATCAGCACCAGGTAGATTGAAATAGATAATCTGTTTCCAGTTGTAATCGGGGAATAGTTTATTCTTTTCTTCTTTTATCCCATCAATAAAGTTAGCATCTATACCATAGTAAGTTCGTGGCTCTTGTGTCACATTACTTTGAGGAAGTGTGACACTTTTATCTGATAATACTTCCAGCCACTCTTCCATGATAGGATGCTCTATCTTGAACTGTTTATTCCAAGCCCAGTATTTCTGCAGCTTAGGAAATCTGTTCAGGTAATCTTTGCGTTCATCTTCTGGTAATGCCCAGTAATCTGCATTCATCCAGGTACTTTCTGGGTACAGTTTATCTCTCTGCTCATAATAGGTCTCTATTGTTGCTATCTCATCTTCAGTGAATAGTTCTATCTCTGGCAGAGTACGCAGGATATCTTTATTTATCTGGTCTGATATCTCTTCTGGCGCATCGATGATGTAACCATTCAGACGCTGTGCCCATTCTGTTAGCTGTTGATAATCTAAATCATCATAGTCTATACCGCTTGTGTCAGCAGTATCTAACAGCTTGTCTACAAATTCTTCACCAAGGTTCTTCTTGATGATTACTTTGTTGTAGCTGTTCAGGTCATGGTATGCGCCCATGATTTCTGTCACCATGAATTTCTTATAGCGCATCTCAGGTTCATCATTGAGTGCTGCCCTGGCATAATACTCTGGATGTTCATCAAAGAACCTGGTTAGTGGTTCACTGTATCCGTTAGCCCTTGCTTCCCAGGCTACTGATAGTTCATCTTTCAAGCCTAGCATTTCCATTTCACTTGCAGGGAATATAGATGCAGGCATCAAGGTAAAGATAAGGGCGAATGGTAAATCATTTAGGTCTCCCTGTGCCAGCTTATCGGCAAGTAATGTGCCAGGCTGTTTCAAGCTTACCTCTAACATAAGCCTGCGCAAGGCTTCATTGTAATGCTCTCCTTCATGGTTGAGCAGTGCCTGGTATATTTCTTTCCAGTTTTTAGCGTTAGGCTGTGCTGCCATGTTAGTCAGGCTTCTATCTAATAACCAGTCACCCCATTCCCCGAACCAGGCGATTTCATTCTTAGTTGTGTTCTTCTTAGGAACTAACTTGCCACCATTTATAAGCCCGAAGCTGTCACCTATAGCAACCAGGCTCATAGCAGTTTTCATTACAGGCAGTGTACCTGCCAGTACATTCCTGTCCTCACCTGTAATAGCATTAGATATAGCTCTACTGGTTGTCTGCAGTATCAGACTTGGGGATAGCATCATAGACATAATTGTCATGGGGTCTCCCATCTCCTGCGCATTAGTCTCTATTGCTCTATCTTTTGCTAAATCCCAGATGTCACCTTTCTTATTCAATATGGCATTGTCTGCTTCCTGCTGTGTAATCTCTCTGCTCTTTACCATCTTATCTAGTTCGAGCATTGGGTTCACTGATTGTGCTGCCATATCCAGTAACTGTATAGGCTGCGTCAGGTTATTGATAGGCATCAGGTCTGCCCAGGGATTGATATAGATTGCATCTCCCATCCAGGGTTCTTTGAATACCCAAGGGATTTTCATCTTCCCCATAATTCTTTTAGGGGTAGAGTCTTCTTCTTCCAGATACATACCATTGCGCTCTAGCATATGATTGCGCCTGTAGTAATAAGAGATGATGCCAGGCTTCTGCAGGGCACGCTTAGCCCATTTACCTATCTCCCTGGTAAACCAGAATTGATAAGGGAATGCGAAGTCAAAGATGTTATCTATATTATTACGCTCATTGTAATTATGCATAGATGTATCACGCATCATGACCGCATACCTGGTAGCTATGCGTTTCTCTTCATCCATCTCAATCTTGACCTTATCAATCCAGTCATTGAATTTCTGAGCAGTCATATTGTTCGTGGTTCTAACAGCACGTGTCGGGGGCAAGCTTTCTAATGGGAACTCCTCTCCCCTAGTAATAGGATTGACATCAAGGTTAGTGCCTTTGGTTCTTGCCTTATATTCTTGCTTGAACATATTCAGCATAGGCAGAATGTGGCTTGTGTTCATCTCATCCATGACCGCACCCATCTTAGGGAATGGGGCAGCAGGTGTTCTGCCATAGTTGATATGCGTTACCGCAGGGTAGTTAGATATCGTATTAGGTGGCTGCTTGAATATGAACTTAGGCTGTGGCTCTAATGGTTCGTAAGTAGGGAACTCAGGTTCTTGTTTAGGATTTTCTTCTAACCAGGTTTCTAATTCCTCAATACGCTGACTGCCAGGGGCTACCCTATCCTTCTCTCTGATATCAGTCTTGAAAGTCTTTCTCTTCTGCTCCTTGAATAACTGTTCTCTGGTTTCTTTGCTCATTCTTTCTAAGCGCAGTTCCTGCAGGCGTTTACTCTGAGACTCAGATATCTTACCAGCACGCACCATATATTTAGATTCAGCATCCGCTTCTGCTTCTGTTAGTGGCTTGAACAATTCAAAGTAACTTTTAGTCAATCTCCTAAACGCTGGACTGATATCGTTTAGATATAATGCCAGCGCAGGTACAATATGGTTCATCATATCTGTAATTGGGTTTACAGGCGTATAGGTATAGTCCTTAGTATATGAAAACTGTAGTAATGTTTCATAAAGTTCATATAATGGTTCTTGTCCAGGGTATTTAGTTCTCAAATTTTCATCAAGAATTCTTCTGGGATTTCTGTATTCCATATAATTCTGGAAGTATTGTTTTATAAATTTAGGCATTGCTTCTAATGCTTCTATTGACTCATTACCATATTTTATTCTGGCTTCCATCCAGTCACTAACTTGTATATGTAAAGCTCTTCGTGTCTTAGTTCTCTTGAATAAATCAAAGAATATCTTGGCAGCTTCTTTATACTCTATCAGGTTATTACCTATAAATTCTTTTAGGAAGTTATTATGATTAGTTACATCTAATGAGAACTTTATTACATCATCTAGGAATTCTACTTCACTAGTTTCATTTCTTATTGCATCTAACCGCTCTAGTTTAAGTGCATCTAGCTGGTTGCGCTGCACTTCTAAGTCAGCATCTACATCTGCCATCTCTACCTTAGCTACATTGTCAGGGATGACTACTTTGAGATAGCCATCTTTATTCCCCCTCTTGTAATGTATCTCTGTGTCTATGTCTAAGCGACTTTTCAATTCGTCTTTTAGCCAGAGTACAAACTTAGGTGGTAGGATAGACACATCTATGTTTTCAGATACAAACTTTATAGGTCTGCCATCTGCCTGCAGTTTATCTAATACCATTGAATTGTATTTAGTAAACAGCTCAAAGTCAGCATCGGTATCCTGCCAGTAGCCTTCATTGTTCACGAAAGAACCAGCATCATTCTGCTGGTATTTCTTTATGATAAGTCCAAAGGCATTCTCATTCGGATAGCCTGCGCTGTCTGTCCTTGCGAATGATTGTGTGTTCTTAGAATTGATATTCGTGTGTATTTTCTCTGGGTGTGGCAAGCCTATCTCATCTATCTTGCTAGTCATGCCCAGGTTCTGAAGGTATGCCTGCAGGTTCTCTGTGAATATAAACTTGATATCTGGTCTGTAACTGATATCATTCTTGCCATAGGCTTTGAAGTTGTAGGCGATATCTACCTGGTTCATTGGCTCTACTGGTACTTTAGGTGTCTTCTTCCAGGTTCTGTTCACATGCCCAGTGATTGCTTCACGCTTCAGCATCATACCTCTATCTGCTTTTCCCTTATAGAATAATGCGTTGAGGTCTTTCATATGCTGTATCAGCGTGTTATGCATGGTTACATATCGTGAATGCAGCTCAGCGTATTCCTGCTGTGTCATTTTGCCAGCATCTCTTGATTCTAAGATACGCTTTTCTAGCTTATCTACCTTATCTATCCAGTGTTTCGTGTCATCCCAGACACCAACACGCAGGATTTCTTTCATCTTATCGTAATCAGATTTAGCTATAGGTGGTGTTTTCTTAGGCGGATATGTAATTTCATTTGCTATCCTAGTGCCTTCTTTAGTTCGCTTAACAGGCAGGGGGATATCTTCTTTTACTGGGGCGTTCTTTTTGGTTGGGTCTAGCTTCAGGGCTTCTTTTACCGCTTCAGTATATTGGTTCAGCTTATATTCATAATCTTTGAATATAGGTTCAAAGTAAACTTTAGGATATGTCTTTACTGCTTCTGGTGTACTGGTCTTTACTGGTGCAGCCTTTTCTATTTCAGGTACACGTACTACAGGGCAGTAATCATTAGCGAGTAGTTCCCTGATATATTCTTCTGGTACGCCCATCATAGCCCATTCATCCTGCCACTTACGTTTTATCTGGTATACCTCATCTACCTTGGTAACATATACATCACGTGTTTTAGGTTCTTCATATCTCTGTTGTATCTTATTGATGCCCTCTGAGTATGTAGGCGCAGCAGATACATTCTCTTCTCTCTTGAAACCTATCATGTATTTTTTCATCCAGCCTGGATGGAACTTAGTATCTTTACCTATCAATACATTATCATTAGCATCTACTACAATGATGTCTGGATTATCTTCCCACCAGAATTTGTATTCATTAGGTATATCCAACTGTCGTTTGATATCTCTAACTATTGCTGCCCTATTCTCAGGTGCAGTGCCTTCTTTTAGTAATTTTATTTCAGCTACATCATAGTAAGGACTGCGTGCATCGATAGCCTTCCGTGTCATCTTCTGATTGATTACTTCTCTATCATTCGTGATAACCTTTTCAAACATATCTTCAATCTCATCAGAGAAAGAGATGCCCATCTCATATCCCATGCGTTCATAGATATCTATCAACCAGGACTTGATATCATTCATGATAGGCTCTAACCTGCCATAGTCTCTATCCCTTTCCATCATGTACCTAGTAGCAGCATTGACAATCGCTTCATCAATACGTCTCAGCGTTTCTCTATCAGGGTCATTCTTCTTGAATAGTTTTCTCTGCTGTTTATCTATCAGCACTCTATATTTATCTATATCCATACCAGGTATAGCTGCCTTGATAAGTACAGATAGGTCATCATCTGATATGCGCCTAGACCAGACATGCAGTAGCTCATGCACAAATATCTGAAAGTCTGCTGCTTCACTGGCACGCAATAAAGCTCTACCATCTTCCATCCAGGTAGTACTACCTGATGCACCTATAGTCTCCTTCAGTTCCCTGTACTCTACTTCGCTCCAGCGTGGCATCTCTGCTATATCCTGTATGGTAGGAACAGCAGGAGCGGTAGGGGCAGCAGGTTCTGCTTGTTCTGTTATCTGTTCTGGAACGGATGTCTCATTTATGATATCTGTTATAGCTCTAGCCTGATTGATATCTGTTTTCGCAAAGCTATCTTTCAGTTCATGGGTACTTGCTATCTCTTTTATAGTTTCAAACTGGTCTGGGTTCTCATCGAAGTATTGTCGCCAGAGTGCTTTATATGCCTGGTATGATTGCTCAGGTGTATCATTGTTTCTTGGCGGTTTACCCTTACCTGCCTTGATACTGTTATATCCCTTGTAATCCACCTGGTAATGTTCTTCAATGGTTCTACCATCTGCCAGCTTAGCGTTCAAGGCAGAGAACCTTTTGTCACCCTTACTTGATACTTCATATGCAGGCTTAGTTTCTGTCTCTACATCCTTGATATGTATAGCTTTCCCCGACCTGGTCTCTCTAGGTGTTTCCGCTATTGCTTCTGGCACTGGTGCTAGCTTAGCTTCAAAATCTAGGTAGGCAAATTCTATCTGGTATACATCACCAGACTCTATCTTAGGTTTGATGTGTGTATCAAAGTAGGTACGATTCCAGCCTTCTTTCTTACACCAGGCATCAGCATCTGTTTCTGGTATTAGCTTGTGCAATCCCTTAGTGATAACTGCATAGATGTATGTATCGCCTTCCCCATCAATAACTATTGTTTTCCCAGTCTGATATGCTTTCTTCTTCTGCGCCCAAACATAATCTTTTTCTGTAGACTTGAAGAATGTTTGCGCAGTCCGCTCCCCCGACTTGACAGCATCATAGGTATTCGTGGCAGTGATGCCTTCATTGTGCATACCACCATACTCTTTATAGTATTTATCGCTGAGCATCCCTGCTACTTCTAGTTTTCCTTTAGCCTTAGCTTCCTTGATAATCTCATTGCGCTGGTCTAATTCACTAACAGGCTTCTCTATTTCTATCTCTAGACTGGGTTTAGTTCCCTCAATATCTTTTAGTTTCTTAGCCTTGACTGCTGCTTCTATTTCTTTATGCCTGGCTAATGCTTCAGCGAATGTAACCTTCTTAGGTTCAATATCATATTCTGTATTGATATCTGTTTCTGGTATACCTGTTTCTGGTTCTATCTTATTCAGAAATTCCTCAAAGGTCTGCAGTACATACCTGGCATCCTTTTCACCAATCTTACCGAAACCATACAGCTCTTCACCATAGACGAGCAAGGGATTGCGCCCAGTGTTCTTAGTGTAGTTGTTGGCACGCTGCTTATAGAGTAACAGGATTGCATCAGCCATCTTAGCCTGCATCTCTGGGGTCTCATCTTTTAGGAATAGTTCTATGGCAGCTTCACGTATCAGGTTATTAGCATAGCTCTCATACTCCCTGTATTCAGCTTCGGTTATGCTCTGGTTATATTTAGTTTCCAGCATCAGGTATTCAAACTCAGCATTGATAGCATCTATGTCATTCAATACTGGCATGATGACTCTATTCTTAACCAGGTTGTCATCGGGTAATTTGAGTATCTGTTCTTCTAATTTAGTTTTGTATTCAGCATAGAGTTTGTTTATCTCTGTTCTCAGCAGCTCCTGATACTTCTGATGCCTGACAGTATTATCTGTTTCATCTTTTATAGACAACCAGAAATTATTTTTAGCAGTCTCTAATGTATTCTTCAGTGTTGTCTGTTCATTGTGAATAGTATCTATTATCTTATTCAGCTCATCATTCAATCCGAATATAGATTTGTACAAGTCATTAAGCTTATCGTTATTAAGTCCTATCTTCTCATAAGTATCAGACCAGAGATTTACTATCTCATTGTTGGCATGTTCGTAGTTGGTGTAGCCCCTGTGTGAGAATATCTCTTCTTGCTTTGCATAGGCATCGGCATATAGCTTTTCATTCGCATATACCAGGCTTATCACCTGCTGACTGGTAGCATCCTCTATATCTAATGTCTCCAGCAGTGCCATGTTGCGAGCTGCCCTAGTCTCATTGTGTCGTGCCAGCGCAGCCTGGTAGTTGCTGTTATTCTCCTTGAATATCCTGTTAGCAGTAGCTCTGCCCTCTTTAGTGCCCAGGTCACGGAAGTAATAATAGTCACTCATCCAGATATCTTTCTTAGCATCTAATGACATCCTGAAACAGATATCGTCATACCACCACTCATTCAATATCTCAGGGATAGCCCTGACACCCTCATTCAAAAATCTATCTGAATACTCCTGCCTAATCTGTTCTATATCTGTGACATGCTGTCTATTTACAGACTGCTCTGCTCTCTTGCTCAGGTAGTTAATCGCAGAGTCTACGTCACCATCGTATAAGTCCAGGACATTCTGTATCTGTCTCTCTAATCCTATGTAAACTTCTAGCTCCTGCCCGACTGGTAGGTCACCCTCTGGATATAATTTTATAATCAAATCATCTACAATATCAGATACTAATTGCTGTCTGGCTATTGTCTCTGGTGTAGGGGTCTCTACTGGCGCAGGCGCAGGCTGCTGCACTGGCTGTGCTTGTTGAGCTGTAGGTTGCTGTACTAGCTGTGCTTGTTGCGGTGCAGGGGTAAGCGCAGGCGCAGGTTGCTGTGGTACTGGCTGCGCAGGGGTAGGTGCAGGTTGCTGTGGTGCAGGTGCAGGTGCTGGTGGGGGCTGCTGCTGCATAGCCATCTTCAAGGCATCTAACTCTGCATGGTTGGCAGCCCGATTGACATTCTTATAAACGACATCGGGGTTTATACCCAGGGCGGTCAAGCCTGTCACAACATCATCTGGCATAGGCATATAACCAGTATCCTTATCCCAGTTAGATTTCCAGTAGGTAGAGAACTGCTGAATGACTGCGTTCCTACCCATACTATCCTCTAACCAGTTAGACAACTTTCCGAATACGCCTACGCTCCTGTTGAACTTAGATAGCCTGTGGGTCAGGCGTGAGAGTACATCATCGCCCTTCACACCTATTATCTCACCAGAGATACCCAGGTCTTTCTCAATCTGGCTCACTCTCTCAGGCAGGAATAATTCATACCTATTGATAATAGCATCTATATCTTTAGGTCTATTGAAGCCTACTGCCCCATCCAGGACTGTGTTAGTCAGGTTGTTCTCTGGGTTGATAATTGCCCATCTAGGGTTCAACCCTAACAGGAATAAGCTCTGTGCGGTTTTGAATAACTTGCTTAGTCTGATTACCCAGTGGCGATTATCTAGATTGTAGTTTTTTATTAGGAACTTATTAGTAAAGTTCTCTAATCTATCTAAGTAATGTACCTTGTATTCCTGCGCATCCCAGAATGTTTTCCTGAATATGAATGGGTCAAATTCATTGAGCATCATGTGGCGCATCGCCTGCCTGCCTGGGATAGTGATATTCCCTGTTGGGTCTAATGCGTGATTGTTCTGCATAATTCTTCTGAAGTACTGGTTGTTAGCACCAGTAGTCTGCAGCATCATATCTTCGATGTCATCATAAAACCTATCACGCATCATCTGCACCAGGGTCTCAGGGTCTGTGTCTAATCGCCTAGCCCAGTCTATTAGCAATTGTCTTTTAGGTTCTGCTATTTCGTAGAGATGCTGCATAGTCTGCGTATCTCTATCATTTATAAAATCTTTCAGGGCAATACTAGATGTTCTTGTTATAGGTGTGTCTACAAAAAATGTGCTTGCGTCATTGACATCTGCGATATTATCTGCCAGGCGCATCATCATCTGGTGCATGTCTTTAGGGTCTTTAGTTCCCTGCACAATCCTATCTACATTCTCTTTAGTCCATTCTAGGATTGTTATCGCCCTGCTCTCATAGTCCATAGAGGATAGGTAATTTATTACCTTACCTAACCTGGTAGTAGGTATGCTCTGCTTCATGCTATCTGGTAAGTAGCGTGCCACACGCCCTGTATCTTCCATGCCGATAGCCCACTTCTGAAACTTGTTATAGTCTAATGGGCTGAAGTAACCAGACTTTAGAGAACTGCTAGCATTATCTAACAGCAGCAGCTTGTATTGATTCCAGGTGTCAAAGATACCTGCAGTGCCCTTGAAGTCTATGCCTGCTTTCTGAGCAACTGCAGTAACGATTTGCTGCCAGCCCATAGGCAGAACATCGGCAGCAAGATTACCCCTGGTATTCTGAAATGCTTTTACAGCATTCTCAGCATGAGTAGCCTTAGCTATTCCTAAGCCTAGCGTATTTACTGCATAGGGCATCACCTGCATAGGGTCTAAGAAGTTCTGTGCTACGAAGTCATTCCTTGTGCCAGTGTACCCGAACCTCTGTACCATATCCCAGTAGATATCATCGTAGGTTTCTTTACCAGTCTGAATGCGGAGTAATGCTTCTACTAAAGCATCCCCACGTGACAGCCCATTGTATGCGCTGACTGGTTCTACATATCCCTGCTCGAATGCCCAGACTTCACCTGCGCTCAGGTCTGCTACTTGTCCTGTTGATTCTAATATTCCTAATGCGCCTGTTACTTGTGATAATGTATTTACCATTACATTACTAATAGGGATTACGCCAACATCATAGGTAAGATTAGCGATTTGTTTTTCTTCCCTGGTAAGAGAGTCAATATCAACGCCTTTACCTTTGAGTATCTGCAGACCTATCTGTCTCTCAGTCCATTCTGCTGGCATATTGAATACATGAAATATACTATCTAACCAGGGAGCTACAGGTTTGCCCTGGTATGCCTGTATGCCTGTATATAATCCGATGCTTGCGCCGACTACGCCCCCAATGATATTACCTGGCACACCGAGTACTGTACCTGCGATAGTGCCTGATAAAGCAGATGCAGCAGCACTGCCTATCATGCCCCAGAATAAACTGGTAATGCCTGCTGCGCCTAATGCAGCTCTAGCACCTGTTGTTATCGCTTGTGTACCTTTCACATATTCAGGTACATTGCTCAGATTCTCAGTAGGTATTTTATTCGTAGTGGCTAATAAGACTTGCTGCCAGGCAGGTAAATCATCAAAATTAGTTTTTATATCAGAAAGCATTTCTTGTTTCAATGCATCCTGATAATCTTGTTCCTGATTTAGCTGCTTTTCATAATTATATTGTTCTAGTCTTTCCTTGAAATAATCTTCAAACTTTTTAGCATTATTATAGAATTGCCATTCTTTATCCTGTTCTTCAGGATGTATCAATTCATCTGGGGGTCTCTGTATTTTATATATCAGTTCTCTGCCAGGGTCATCTTCTGGCAAGCGCAGCCATTCATCATATGGTCTGCCCCCATTGCGGTATTCTAAATATCTATAGGCATCCCTGACACCCTCAACATCCAGCCAGTCAGGTGGCTGCCAGCCCTGTGGTGCATTCCTGATAAGTTCATTTACCCTGATTAGTCGCTGTGGTTCATCCCAGTAGTTCCTGGTCTGCAGTACTTCAGCTTCAGGATGCAGGAGCTTACGCCCTTCACCCTGGCTGTTAGTGAAGTAGTACATCGCACCAGGCTTGCCTACTGCCTGACGCCAGTCATCTACTACCTTCCAGTAATCTAGCTTAGACTTAGCTAGCTCTTGTTGTATCTGGGAAGTAATATTAGCTGTAACAGTATTCGTTACAGAACTAGGTGGCTTGAATGCATTTGGTAATGTCATATTAGATTACCCATTTGACTAAGGTACTGAAGTGTTTGAGGGCTTCGTTATAGGCGTTGCCATAATAGCCGCCGCCACCGCCACCGCCCCAAAAGCTAAAGCCACCGCCCCCACCATAGTCAGGGTATTCATAATACTCTTCACCACCCCCACCGCCCCCAGAGGGTAATGTTCCTTCTGGGAATATCGCATCTACAGGGATAGGAAGTCTGGCATCGCTCCAGGCATCTACATAGTTTCTCTGGTTAGGAGTGTTATACCCCATAGGTGCAGCGATGTCAGCCAGATTACCATCTATGCCACGCCAGGTATAGTACTCAATCGGGATACCATCGATGTACCTGGTTAGCCTGGTTAGTTTAGACTTAGGATTATCAGTATCATAAACATATTTGTAATAATCTTTTTCACTTTTAATATCTGGGAATGCTTGTTCATACTTACTGATACGTTCATTCTGCATTGCATCATCCCAGGCTTTCTGTTCTTCTGCAGTCATATGTCCTGCGGTGCTGCCTTCAGTACTGCCTGTAGAAGTTTTATTACCTGATGCTGTTGTGGATGTTATTCTTTCCGATGTTAGTGTTTGGTCGTTACTCATATTGTTAATATTAGTACTTCCCTGGTTAGTAGGATAGAGACCTAACATAGGATTATATGACATAATGTTATTAGGCGATGCTGTTTGCAGAAATTTTAAATTCTCTGGCGGATTTTCTGATTTAATATCCCACCAGTTTTTCAGATTGTTATATCCTGATACTGCACTATTAGCTATATATCCTGCACCTAATGCTGCAAAATCTGTAATACCTGCTTTTGGATAGTTGCCAATATATTCAGGCATGTTAGTAGTTTTATTTACTACCCAGTCTCTAGGATTATAATATTTATTTATTTTATCTCTAATAGCTCGGGCATCATAATAATTAGTGTAGGGTAGTTTGCCAGAATCTTTATTCTTAAAATCCTGTATCGCTTTATACCAGTTGCGTGCTTCTAGTTTGCGCTGTGCATCTGCTCTTGCCCTTGCCTGCGCTTCTGCAATTAATCTAGCTCTTTCTCTAGCTTGCGCTTCATTGATAGCTCTTTGTCTTTCTGCATCTGAAATACCGCCCCCAGTATTCTGATAGGGTTCTTCTCTATAGTACTGCTTAGGGGGTTTATAGGTTGTCTTAGGGGGTTGGTAGTATGTCTTTGGCGGTCTGTAAGTGCCAATGATTTCACCATCAAGCGAAGGGGTTGGACTCATAGTTGTCTCCTATAGCATTCTCTAAGGGCTGCGGAATGCTGCGCTCTTCTTCTAATCGCATCTGGGCTGCTGCCATCATTGCCAGTAATGGGGCTTGCCAGTTCAGGGTCATCTGGGCAATACGCATTTCTGTATTTGCCCTGGCTACCATATAAATAGACATGAAGCTCTTTATGTCATTCATATACCTCACCGCCTTGTAACTCTAACTTAAGTTTACCAGCAGGCACAGGTTGTGTGTTAGGTCTATCAAGTGGTATCAAGCCCCTGCGCATGTTCGGGGGCATTCCCCCAAGTGCAGCATTTTCTTCTATCTCCCCCTGTGGTGCGCCACGCATCTGCATTTGCCTGGCAAGGTTCTCTTCTACATTAGGTCTTGCGCCTGACATTCTTTGTTGCACAGCCTGTGCCTGTGCTTGCTGTTGTTGCTGCTGCATCTGCTGCTGCTGCATCTCCTGCATCACCTGCTGTCTGATTTCATTTGTCATCTGCTTATTGAAATGTTCATTCATCATTCTATCTTCAAAGATTTCAGACCAGAGTTCATCTGTCATATCTGCGGACTGACCGATGTTCAGGATGTTCTCACGCAGCCAGTTGGTACTCACCAGTCCGTTCTGTTTTGCCAGGGCAGCGATGTTCATCTGCTGTAGTTTATCTTGTGGCAGGGCTGCGTCTAGCCTGACATCAATCACTAAATCTTCTGGCAGTTCTCTGGGGTCGATATCTAATCTTCCATCTAAGTAAAGCGCAGTGCGTTTACTCTTAGCGTCTTTCATCAAATCGAACATGATTTCAAAGGCAGTACCGATACCCCAACCGCCATTTCTCTGGTAGGCTACGAGTGGCAGTCTACCGCTCTGACTGAGCAGGGCTACTGTACTGAAGCTCTGCTGTCCTGATAGGGGTTCGCCTAATGCCTGCTTATACATGGTGCTTTCTGCGAATGTTTCTTTAGCAATCTGCAAGCCCTGCAGCATATCCTTATTGAATACATCTCTCTGCAGTAGAGAAAGCCTATCTCCTGGGTTGAGGTCAATTACACCGCCTGGTCTGCTGTAGTCTACAGGGGGCAGGGTAGACCCATCTATCTGTGTCTCATGCACATACATAGGATTGCTTGCCACAGCAAATAGATTAGTATACAGCACAGTAAGCTCCAGGTTCATCCTATCCCAGAGGGATGCCTGCCAGATAGCATAGAGCAGGGGTTGTCTCTTATACTTATTGTCATCTTCTAACTGGCTGGCTTCCCCTACCTGTACCACGATAGGGATATAGGGCAGGTTATGTTTACCGCCATCTTTCTTCCCAATAATAAGATAATCATTTCCCCCAGTTGCCAGGTCACTATCTGTCAGCCAGGCGTAATGAATATCTAAATCCCAGTAGTCATGGTAGTAAAGAATGTCTGTACTGCTGTATTCCCTGGCAAGGTTAGATTTCTTCAGGTTAGCTTCCCCGAACACATTGAGCATTGAGCCGTAGGTCATTGCTGTTTTCCTGTAGTAGGCATTGAGACCGAAAGCATCTTTCTCCCAGTAGCCAGACTTAGCATCTAAGGGCTGCATGAGATAGGGCGTGGCTTCTGCTATCTTCTCTAGCCTATGTCTTTTAGCAGGGGAACTCTTCTCTAACTCTGGATTACTATCTAACAAGTCCTGCGTGTTAGTAATAGCCAGGTGGTATTCATCATATCGCACCAGTTGATTTATCAAATCATAATGGACTGGTCTCTGGTTTATCCTGCCTGACTGATACCAGACTGCCTTGCAGATTTTCTCTATCTGGTCTGATGCAGCCTTAGCCACCTTGTCATTATTATCATAGGGTACAGTGATGATAGGGTCTGTGCTAGTCAGCAATCTCACTGCCCCAAGAAAAGTATTCCTTGCTTCAGGGCTTGTCGTGAATTTCAGCCAGTCCTTATCTGATGGTTTATTATCCCAGTTCATCAGTACCATATCATCCATGGCGTTCTGCATGGTTCTGATATCAGCACCACTGAGTTCTAATTCGTTGGCGTGTTCTCTAGCTTCCTTAATCGTTTTCATTGTTACCTTCTTTAAATTTTAGCACTATGTCTGATTCTATTTCATTACCCCAGGCATGCCAGTTAGGTGTATGTTGTCTGGCAAACAATTCTATTCTTGGTAAATCGCCCATCAGATTAATAATTTCATTTCTTATTTCAGCAGGCTTTTCAGAATGTTTACCTCTGGCATAAAACTGTACTTGTTTTACATTTTTGTTTATACGTTTTGGTGAACCTATTTTAGCGAATAAACATAGTTCTGCATTACCATTAGTCCAATGACCTAATCCTGAATAAATACCTCTACCTGACGGATTTAATTTTATCCAAGTAAATGCACAGGTAATATATTTAAAACCCCAGGCATCTATTACATATAAGGCTTCTTTTAATTTTGGCATTGTAGCCCAGAGAAATAATGCGCAATCTTTAGCTGCTATGTCTTGAACAGATAATAAACTTATTTCCTCATGACTCATTACAGAATATGTTATGCCACCTAATTTTGGTAAACATGATTTAGGGTTATTATATTTCCAGGGGGGGTCTGCATAGATAATAGAATATTTCATAACTTCTCCGTGAAGAGATAGGGTGACTTCTCTTTCATATACGTTCTTGTCTCTGGTCTGTACTCTCTTGCATTCGTCAGTCCGTAGCCTAGTGCATCGTAGGCATGGTCTTCCATGCGAGTATCTACATCTTCCGACCTGTGTGGGTCGTACACCAGTAGTTCTAATTGTTTAATTATATGCTCACAGTTCTCCATGAACAAGATACCTGGCAATCCATCTGGCAGGTTGCCTAACAGCCTGTCTAGTTTCCGTTTCCTACCCAGTCTATCGTTATCTCCTGGTCTGAGAAAGCATCCGTTCTTAGCATATACCTCTGCAGTACTGGTTACGTTCTCCAGGGTATTCCTTTTCCACATGGAAGGGTCTGCAAAGCGTATCGCTTTCATGTCAAACTTGTCTGAGTTGTCTATTATCAGTCTTGCCTGCTGTCTATCGGTCAATTCTGTCTGATAAAGTTCACGATATACATAAATCCTGCCTGAATCTGGGTCTCTTGCCATGAACAGAGCGCAGAATGGGCTTCTATAGCCCCAGTCTACACCGATTATCCTGGTATAGTACTCTGGAATCTCCCTTTCTGGGATAACATGTACTCTCCTATTGAAATTCTTGAAGGCTCTACCCTTAAATACGTACCAGTCTCCTTCTAACCAGGCTCTTTTCAGGTCTGCAGGCAGCGTTCCTAGCTCTTTCCAGTAGGATTGACTAAGATGTGGGTTGTCTTTCGGCAGCGCAGGTATAAAAACAAACTGGTCTCTCTCTTTTTCTAGCTCATCTGGATACTTCTTCTCTATAAAGTAGTTCCTGCACCACTCATTGCCTATCCCATCTGGGTTCGTAGCCCCAACGAACACTGGATTCTCCATGCCTGCCCAGCGGTTAGAACCCCTGAGTATGTCAAAGGTCTCTACTGGATGCTCTGTAAGCTCATCTACTCCAATAAAACCAAACTCAGCACTCTTATATTTGCTGATATCATCTAAGTTCCTGAGATTTATTACCCCACCACCCCAGTTGGGATATAAATAAAATGCCAATCCTGATGCTGTCTTACTATCTTTCAGCTTCCCTAACCAGTCTGGGAACTCCGCTGCTATCCTGCTTATCTGCCTGTCTCTCAAAGTATTAAACGTACTGCTGAATAACCCCACCTGTACCCCCTGATATCCCTTGCTTGCCTGGTATATCAGCCAGGCTACTGCTGCCTTCCTCAAAAAATAACTCTTACCCCCACCCCTCGCCCCACCATAAAGCACATACCGATACTTGAATATAGCATCTAATGCTTCTAACTGCCTCTCAGTAAACCCTAACCAGTCTGATAAACTTACTGCTCCTGGTCTGTCTGCTGCTCTTCCTCTTCCCCCAACAACTCTTCCAGGCTCGGTATCTTCTCTGGCGGATTCAAGGCTTCCTGTTCCTTCAACGCCATCTGCTTCTGGTGTACTTCCTGTCCTATCGGTAAATCCCATATGATTGTCTCCACCCCAGAGATGACCTGCGCTTCTGTCTCTGGCGGTTCTAAGTATCTCAATACCCTTAATAAATGCTTCATGTAATCATCACTCCTGAACCTCAGTACCCTGCCCTCTTCCTCTGGATTGTCACTCGGTAACCTTATCTGCCCAAAGACTACCATGTTCGCTATATGCTCTGCCATGATTTCTTTCTTCTCTGCTAACCGCAATTCCCCATTTACATAAGTGTCTACTATCTTCTCAAACTCCCTCTCTATCAGTAACTTGAATTGCTTACCCTTCTCCTTCGGATTGTTCTTACGTGCCTTGTTCGGATTACCTACTACTACCTGCTTATACCCACGCAATAACCGCCCCTGCGCATCTCGATATGAAGTATCCTGCTCTAATAACGAATACTCTCGTTCTACTTCTTCTTCTTCATTCGTATCGTTCATTATCCACTATTACCCTGATTGCTCCTACTATCATCCTTATTACTATCAGTATCAACACTACTAAGATAATTACTACTACGTCTGGCATTCCTCTCTCTCCTTTCTCTAACTAATCGATTCATATCCCTTTGATATGCGTTCAAACAATCCCTACAGGTGTTCACCCTGTGTCGCCAGTTGTCATCAAATCTACCATCAGGTAATTCCCTGTTACATATTATGCATTGCCTCATGTCTCTGTCCTTAGCTTAGATTATAGCAGATTTGTCAGTTTTTTTATGGGAAAGTTTCTGAGGTGGGTAATACACACACAAAGCCAAGACTGACTAGCACCCCCCCCACCTCAACGCCTGGGGTAGAACTTTGTTCTTGTTCGCTTTGCTCACCTTGTTATTCTAACATGTTGTCGTAGTGTCAAGGGAATTTACGTCACTAGATTCCACCCACACCTTTCCCCTTGACACCGACAACATGTTGTCAGGGAGATATCCTACACAGTTCGGTGTGGGAAAAACAAATCACTTAGTCAAAGGAGCTAAGACATGGACAGCATATTCAATTCAGCAGTACAAACAAACACTAAAGTATCAGATGTATCATCAGCAACAGACTGGCAAGTCGCAGGTTTCAGAATGCCTACATTCGAATCGTACCTGCAGTTCGCCAGCCAATCATGGTTAAATTCACATACACCAGAGCAACAAAGGCAAGAGTATGAATACTATTGCTTATACAGTGTCGTGAATTCAATCATGATAGGGGTTCGCCAGTCATCGTTCTATAAGAAACGTCAGGTCAAAACGCTTCAGATAGGTCGCATCCTTGCAGAGTCTACTAGGGCGGAACTCAAACCACTCTATGACCTTGCACAAGACAACCAGTTCGATACTTTGGTAAAGGCAATTGATGCTCTGGGCATCAGCAGATAACTTTTTCTGCTTATTTTTTTTCAGGGGTTTAACCATTCAACCCTACAATCTACAGTCTGATATCTAGGTAGACAGCATACCTAGGTATCGGACTTTTATTTATTTTATTGCGGATAAAGGAGAAAAAATGAAACGCAATTTACGTAGCAAACATAACCGAGAGACAAGGTACACCCTTAGTCATCTATACAACTTGATAGACCCTAAGTACGTTAGTGTCATCACCTATAGTCCATATGAGCCTAGCTATATAGAAATAAAGTTACCTAGAGAACTATATACGGCAGTGGTAAAACGCCAACTAGAGAGTATGGTAGGCGACCTAGATATAGAACTCTATCTGGAGAACTGAAATGTACTGGGATTACATAGTGTACCTACTCATAGTGGTTATAGCGGTTATATGCCTAGTAATTGATGAAACATCAATACCGAAAAAGAAATAAGAAAATAGACAGCAAACAGATAAGTTAGTGTATTCTAGATAACAGATATAGATAACTAGATACACTAACTTATCCCCCAAAAAAACAAGGGGGGTCACTGCCTGGGGAATAAAGCCAAAGCAAATAAAAACTAACTAGAGAAAGGAGTGAAATGTTATTGAGTATATCGTATGACAAGGAGAATATTGTAATAGATAAGC
>Ga0209096_1001268_pt1 | contig 28791 bp, 29 predicted proteins | sample AD_UKC034_MetaG_FD_184407 | JGI IMG/M metagenome (GOLD analysis project Ga0209096, IMG submission 184407) | Active sludge microbial communities of municipal wastewater-treating anaerobic digesters from USA - AD_UKC034_MetaG (SPAdes) (version 2) | ecosystem: Engineered > Bioreactor > Anaerobic >... | reverse complement strand
CATTCTATATGGCCAGGGAACTGGCAAAAAGGCTGGGAGTGATTGAATACTTCCCGTTTGAGACCATGGAAGAACAGCTCGACTGGCAACTGAAACAGGTGGGAAGCAGCCTGGAGGAGATGAAGAAGATTGGGGTTAAGACTATCGACCGCCCCTATGACGACCTCTATTTTTATCCCGATGAGGATGTGGAATTTTATACCGGCACAGGCAAGATCGAACTCTACTCCCTGGCTATGGAGGAGGCGGGCTATGACCCGCTGCCGAAATATACAAGGCACGAGGAGCCGCCCGAAGGCTACTACCGCCTTAACTACGGTCGCGCACCCATGCATACATTCAGCCGTACTGCAAACAACCCCAACCTTACTGATCTGATGGAAGAGAACAGCGTGTGGGTCAACCCGCGTGTGGCAAAAGAGTGGGGACTCAGTACCGGACAGTATGTCCATCTGATGAACCAGGACGGCAAACGGTCTGAGTTTCCGATCAAGGTCAGGGTGACGGAGCGTATCCGTTGGGACTCAGTCTACATGGTTCACGGATTCGGACACCAGGAGAAGAAACTGCGACGATCGTACGGGAAGGGGGCCAGTGACACCAACCTCATCACCAGGGTGCTTGTTGATCCCATCATGGGCGGCACCGGGATGAGGGGCAACTTTGTGACATTCGTTACTGATATTGCAGGAGAGGAGGTGATGTCATGAGGTACGCAATGGCTATTGATACGAAGAAGTGTGTGGGGTGCAGTGACTGTGTTGTTGCATGCCAGACAGAGAATAATGTTCCGATTGGTTTCTGCCGCGACTGGGTGGTTGAGGTAATGGACGGCACCTACCCCCAGCTGGAGATAGAACTCCGGTCAGAGAGGTGCAACCAGTGTGAGAACCCGCCATGCGTCAGATGCTGCCCCACAGGAGCAAGCCATGTGGCTGAAGGTGGCATAGTGCTTGTCAAGCCCAATAAGTGCATCGGCTGCGGGGCATGCATAGCGTCATGTCCCTATGATGCCCGCTATCCCCACCCGAAAGGGTATGTGGATAAATGTACATTCTGTATCCACCGTGTTAAGGAGGGCATGAAGCCGGCCTGCGTGGCAGTATGCCCCACCAAATGCATGTACTTCGGCGATCTGGATGATCCCAACAGCGACGTGAGCGTCGTGCTGAAAAAGCGCAAGTACAAAACCCTCATCCCTGAGGCAGGAACGAAACCGCATCTCTATTTCCTAATCTGACCAGAATATGAACGAAGAACTGATAATAAGCGGCAGGGAGAACCTGATGGTTGACCCGCAACTGCATATATGGCACTGGCCCATACCGCTATACCTTTTCCTGGGTGGCCTGGCGGCAGGAGTGCTTTTCTTTGCGGCGCTCTACTACCTGATGGGCAAGGAGAATGAATACCGTTCGGCTGTCCGCAGGGTGCCTTTCATAGCGCCTATAGCCCTTGTCATCGGCCTTGCCGCACTATTCTATGACCTTAGGCACAAGGCCTTCTTCTGGCAGCTTTATACAACCATCAGGCTTGAGTCGCCCATGTCATGGGGAGCCTGGACGCTGCTGGTGATAACCACCGCCTCATTTATCTGGTGCGCACTCCATATAAGGGAATTTTTCCCCAACTGGGACTGGAAGTACAACTGGCTTAAGGAACTGGAGACATTCTTCAATAAATACAAGAAGCATCTTGCCTGGGTGATGCTGATCTTTGCAATCATTACAGGCGTCTATACGGGCATACTGCTATCAGCATTTAACGCCAGGCCGCTATGGAACACCTCGGTACTTGGCCCGCTCTTCCTGGCCTCAGGACTCTCTGCCGGAGCTGCCACCATTGTGCTGGCATCGAAGAACAGGGAGGAGCGACTGCTCTTCACAAAGATAGACCTGGTAATACTGGGCGTTGAACTTTTCCTGATAGTGCATATGTTCATGGGCTTCCTTGCCAGCACCCAGGTGCAGATAGAGGCGGCAGGACTCTTCCTGGGCGGGGAGTATACCATGGTCTTCTGGATCTTCGTGGTCATGCTGGGTATAATCATTCCGGGGATTCTTGACCTGATGGAGCTCAGGGGCAGGCACATCCCCGCGGTCATTCCAGGCATACTGGTGCTCTTCGGAAGCCTGATGTTCAGGTTCGTTTTTGTCTTTGCCGGCCAGGTGAGCCGCTGGTTATACTGATCACAACAAAAAACAAATTAATATGAGCAAAAATACAACAACAGAGAGGAGCAGGAGATACCTGAACCCTTACCTGGGAGGGGTGCTTCTGGGTCTGGTGCTGCTTGCCGCCAACTTCGTCTCGGGAAGAGGTCTGGGGGCCAGTGGCGCCGTTAAGAGCGTTGTGGCAACCACTATTGAAGCGGTGGACAATGATGCTGTATCAACCATGCCGTTCATGGCTGAGTATGCTGAATCCCACAGCGGCAGCCCCATGAGATCATGGCTGGTTTTCCAGATGCTGGGTGTGATAGTCGGCGGGTTCCTTTCGGGTGCCGTCGCCGGTCGCCTGAAGCTCAAGGTGGAACATTCGCCGAAGATCACTTCCCGCCGCAGGCTGATCTTCGCCCTGTTGGGCGGGATCCTTTTCGGCTTCGGATCACAGATCGGACGAGGGTGCACCAGTGGCTCCGCCCTGAGCGGCATGGCCGTGCTGTCAATGGGAGGATTCATCACCATGATGGCAATATTCGGCACTGCCTTCGCCCTTGCGTATTTCTTCAGGAGAAACTGGATTTAATGAAAGGAGGAAATTATGGGACCATTAGCACCTTATGAAATAATTTCGGAGAATACCAATTTTCTCCTTGCATTCTTTATCGGCATAGCCTTCGGCTGGGTGCTCGAGAGCTCCGGCTTCTCCTCCAGCCGCAAGCTGGCAGGCATATTCTACGGCTATGATACCGTTGTTCTGAAAGTCTTTTTCACCGGAGCCATAACCGCCATGCTGGGACTGCTCTTTATGAGCCTGTTCGGTTGGATAGACCTTGATCTTGTATATGTCAACCCGACATACCTCACTTCAGCAATCATCGGCGGGGTGGTCATGGGCGCCGGATTTATCATGGGCGGATTCTGCCCGGGCACCAGCTTCTGCGGCGCGGCAATAGGGAAGATTGATGCCATGGTGTTTGTCGGCGGACTATTCATCGGCGTCTACGGATTTGCCTTCACCTACCCCTGGTGGGAGAAGATGTACATGGCTAAATACCTTGGAGAACCAAAGGTAAGCGAAAAGCTGGGCATGTCTGACGGACTCTTCGGGCTGCTGCTGATAATTGTGGCGCTGGGGATGTTTATCGTGGCCGAGTGGGCTGAAAAGAAGTGGCCCAGGGAGGAATACTGATTCGGCAGCTCCGGTGACTGAACCCTTTACCTGAATTATGGTTATACTAAAACAATGAAAAACATATAATGATGAAACCACTGAAATTACTTGCACTTTTTGTGATCCCGCTGGGGATAATCATTGCTGCCGTCCCGCCTGACAGGGTAAAGCATTTCAGGCTGACGGCCGACGAGCTTCTGCAGGAGGCAGGGGCAGGGGTACAGTTCATCTCACCTGATGTGGTGGCTGACATGCTGGTGCAGAAAGATCCCTCGCTGAGGCTGATTGATGTGCGCACGCCCGAGGAGTTTGATGCATATCACATGGATGGCGCCATCAACATACCACTGAGCAGCCTGTTATCTGATGAGTACACTGATATCCTCCACCAGGATGCGTATATGAACGTATTTTATTCAAACGGCTCGGTGTATGCCAATCAGGCATGGATGATCACCAGGCAGCTCGGGTATGAAAATAACTTTGTGCTGGAGGGCGGATTGAATTACTGGTTCGGAAATATTCTGTCGCCCGAGGCGCCTTCGCTGACCAGTCCCAATGAAGAGTTCGCTAAGTATGATTTCCGCAAGAGCGCTGCTGCCGCATTGGGTGGCGGCGGTGTGGTTGCAACGGATAATGTTGCCCCTGCCGTGAAAGCTGTCAGGCCTCCCGTGATGTCAAAGGCGAAGAAGAAGCCGGCAGGCGGCTGCTGATTTTTTGTGGTAACGGAAAAATAATTTACATTTGCGCCTGCAAACAGGCGGCCCTATAGTTCAATGGATAGAACGCGGGTTTCCTAAACCTGAAATCCAGGTTCGATTCCTGGTGGGGCTACTGAAAGCCAGGCGCATATGCCTGCAAAATAAAGATGCCCGGGATCTGAATCCCGGGCATCTTTATTCTCTCCGCCCTCATGGCCGATGAAGGCCACGGGATTTCACAATGGTTCCTTTTATTGCTTGATGTGGTTCAACTCGTGGCTGCCGGTTATCCTGCCCTTCCTGTCAGAGTACACGGAGCGTATTAACGCCCTGATTAAAACACCGGCGGGCTCTATAACTTAACAAACTCAACCCTGCGGTTCATTGCCTTGTTGACAGGAGTATCATTGGGAGCAACAGGATTGTTCTCACCGGCGCCTTCTGTCTGCATACGCGAAGCATCAATGCCGAATTTTGATGCCAGCTCACTCTTGACAGACTCAGCCCGGCGCCTTGAGAGGTCAAGGTTGAGGGCATCATCTCCGTCACTGTCGGTATGCCCCACAATCTTGACATTCACTGCAGGATTCTCCTTCAGAACAGTGGCGATATCATTGAGGGCACCGTATGATTCCGCCTTGATATCGGCCTTGTTGACATCAAAGGTAATTCCGTAGGTTATCAGTTTGCCTTCGGTAATAAGCTTGCTGCGTGTATCCGGGGCGGCTGTGGTGATCTTCAGGTTGCCGATCATGGGCCATGAATAGGTATCCCATCCGGAAAAGAGGAACCGGTTGAACCTGGTATGCGCATAAATGCCTGTGGGTACATCCAGTGCTTTGACTCCCTGATGGTAAATCCTGACCCTTCTTTTCTGGATCCAGATAATCACATGGTTAGGCTGCTCGGTGACCACCGGGTTCTTTGAAGCCTGACCGTTAATCCACTCACCATTGGGATTGTTCGAGTAACCTTTTGTCTCCCAGCCGTCCTTTTTTACCGTAATATGCATTCCGCTCTTCCCCGGAAAAAGGTCGTCATTCATCTCTCTTGCGTTCTCCGGATCCTCTTCATAGAGGGTAAGCCTCATCCCATAGCTGTATTCAGCATCAGGGATTATATCGAACTCAATTATGAAATTATCAGGAAAATTCACTGTTTTTGTGTAACAGTAGACGCCATCCTCACCGTTCATATGGAACCATTTTCCCGGTGCTATATTCACTGTTTTGATCTCGCCACTGCTGTTGGAGGTCCATAATGCCGGGAAATCACCTATGGCATCCTGGCTGAAATCATCAAAAAAGAGAATTTTATCTCCGGGAACAAAATCATATTGAGTATAGCTTTCCAGCTTCTGTTTTGACCCTGTTGCGGTTGCCGGTCTCTCATCGCCCTCCATTTCATCTCTCTCTGCCGGTGAATTCCCTTCATCCTCTCCTTCTTCGTCTGTGCTCTGGCCCTTCTTCTTTTTAAACAGATTTCCTATGCCCTCCTCAATCTTGTTGAAGCCTTCATCAACTCCTTCCTCAATCTTGTTATTTATCCTGTTGGTGCCCTGTTCCCTGACCACCTCTTTGGGTTTGACTATCTGTGCATCAATGGTCTGCCCGGGCAAAATTACAGACAACATCGCGACAAAAGCGATAAAATACAGTATTTTCATATCTCCTGTTTTATAAGAATTTGAACGCTAAAACAAGAAATAATTTTCCGGATGCAATAGTAAAAATCCGACAGTATCAGGTGACGGCAGTCACTTGCCGCTCAGTATCCTGGCCACTCCGAGGTTCCTTCTGAAGAACCTTTCCGGTGTTTCACCGGTGATGGATTTGAAATCCTTGATAAGGTGATTCTGGTCAAAGTAGTGACCAAGAAAGACCAGGTCATGATAATCAATATCCGCTCCCTCGTGAATAATACTCCAGATATAGTTGATCCGCAATATCCGTACGAGCATTTTAGGAGTGGCACCCAACCGTGTGCGAAACCTTCGCTGGAGTGTTCTTTCTGATACCGCACATTCACTTATAATGTCATGAAGCTGGGTGTTGATCCCTTTCTGGAGAATCATATCATAAATACGGTCGGTCTCATCGGGGACATACCTGGCCGGGTGAAGCCTGTTTATGAACCTGGTAAAGATGGTTATCCTGCCGGCAGCAGTGTGTTCCGTTTTCATTTCTTTCCAAACAGGCTCAAGGAGCGCATCGGGCAGGCTTACATGAATAGTACCTTCCGGCTTCAGGCTGATATCAAGCACCCGCGACAGTATTGTAGGATTGCATGTGGCTATGAAACAATTGAGATTGCCGGAGATGCGTATTGAGTTGGCTGACGGAGTAACCGGGGCAATGAAATAGTGAGGCAACAGCTGGTTGACGGGGGATATAAGGCACGGCAGATCACCGAACTGGAAAACCACGGAAACATCCTCGCGGGGCACAAACTTATCAGTTACAACATTGGGATTGCTGTATATGATTGACTCAAACTGCCTGACAAGCCAGGAGATATCCGGACCGGGATTGAAATATTCTGCTTTGGGCAACATACGGTGATCAACAGTAGTGTTGCCGTACAAGATAGAAATTATTTCAGTGCGTCAAGCAGGCTTATGTCAGCATCCGGAATCTCAAAATTGATATCGATGTTCTGACGTATGTATTCCGGGTGGACTGATTTGGGCAGTGGCAGTACCCCTTTCTGCAGGACATACCTGATTGAAATCTGGGCCACACTTTTGCCATGTTTTGCGGCAATGCGGGCTATCTCACTGTTCATGAGGATTTTTCCGGTTGCCAGGGGCGAGTACCCCTCAACAAGGATATCGTTTTTATGGCAGAAGTCGGCAATTTCCTCCTGCCTGTGACCGATGTGCATCTTGATCTGATTGACCATTGGCCTGACACGGCAGGTATCAAGAATGGCTTCCGTATCCTTTACATTGAAGTTTGATATCCCTATGGAACGCGTTTTCCCGCTCTCATAAAACTCCTCCATCGCCTTCCACACTTCAATATTCTCCTTTGTGTAGTCGGCGCCTATCTCCGTCCAGGGCCACGGGGCATGTATGAGGTAAAGGTCTATATAATCCAGGCCGATCTTTTTCATGGTGAATTCAGCCCGGCGCACGGCCTTTTCATAACTCTTGATCTCTGCAGGCAGTTTTGATGTAACAAAAATCTCACTGCGTGGAATCCCGGAATCAAGCACAGCCCTTCCCACATCAGCCTCATTGCCATATGCCTGTGCCGTGTCTATATGACGATAACCCGCCTTAAGGGCCTCTCTGACAGAATTGTAAGTCACATCACCTGAAGGAATTTGCCAGGTTCCGAAACCTATCGCTGGTATCTGTACTCCGTTGGCCAGTGTAAAATAGCTGTTGCTTTTCATTAATAATACTGTTTAATGGTTGTTGAAAATAATGATTCTGATATAATAACCATGGTGGGAGGAAAAAGTTGAAGGATTTGCAATTTGTCATACCAATCCATTAAATTCACTACCTGAATAAAAACGAACATTATGCTTAAGGGAATTTCCCCGCTGATATCTCCCGATCTGCTTGAGGTGATGGCACGCATGGGACACGGCGACGAACTGGTGCTGGCTGACGCTCATTTTCCGGGTGAGAGTATCGGGAAACGGGTAGTGCGCGCTGACGGGCTTCGTATTGCAGACCTCCTCGGTGCAATCATGCCGTTGTTTGAGCTTGACACGTATGTCCCTCATCCGGCGCTGATGATGGAGCCAGTCCCTGGTGATACGGCTGACCCGGCAGTTGAGGCAGCATATATGGCAGAGATAAAGAAAGAGATGCCCGATGTAGCCCCGGCAAAAAAGCTGGATCGTTTTGCCTTCTACGAGCGTGCCGCAAAGGCTTATGCCGTAGTGATGACCGGTGAGACTGCCAAATATGGTAATATCATTCTTATAAAGGGCGTTACCACGGTTTAGATGAACTATTACTTCATATTGTCTGATCATATAAAGTATCACGAAAGATAAGGACTTTTAATAATCATATAAATAACTATATAAATGTAATTATTATGCCCATGAAACCATACTTTATCCCACGATTTATTTTTGTGCTCATTCTATTGACAATTTTTGGCGTCAGCAGTGCCTATTGCCAGCGCCTCAAGTCCGGACCCCAGGATCTCTCATTCTTTTCGGGGGTGGATGATACGGACCAGCCTTATGCATTGTACATTCCCGAAAACTTTGACGAATCAAAGGCATATCCGCTGGTGGTTTTTCTGCATGGAGCCTGGTCAAATCACCGTCTGGGGATGAGGAGGCTTTTCGGGGTGGGCAACAGCCAGGGATATGATTTTGTCAAGCCGGGCACTATCCCGTATGAGACCGATGTTGAAGCCAGCAGGTACTGGCCTCCGTTCAGACAGGTTGATTACATTGCAGCAGCCCCACTGGCACGGGGTACCGCCGGTTATCAGGGAGTGCCTGAGCAGGATGTGTATGACATGATAGATGACCTTAAATCGAGGTTCCTGATTGATGAAGACAGGGTGTACCTCACCGGTCTGTCGATGGGCGGAGGCGGCACTCTGTGGCTAGGGTTGACCAGGCCGGACGTGTGGGCTGCCATAGCACCTGTCTGTCCCGCCCCACCCGAAGGCACAGCGGAGCTGGCAGGCAATGCCGCCAATCTGCCGGTGCACCTCTTTATTGGTGACAAGGACTTCCTTTATCAGACCGCAACGGAATGGAAATCAAAGCTCGGATCATCCGCGTTGAGTCTTGACTATGTTGAGTACCCCGGCGTTGGGCACAACAGCTGGGAGTGGGCATACAAGGACGGGTTCATCTTTGACTGGTTCTCACAGTTCAAGAGAGATCTGTACCCTGAGCAGGTTAAGTTCAGCTCCATGTGGTTCAGGTACAACAAGGCCTATTGGGTAAATTTTGATGATCTTGTTCCGGGCGAGATGGCAACAATTGATGCAAAATTTACCGGTGAGAACCAGATCGAGGTACAGACGACCGGTCTGGGGGCTTTCACCCTCAACCTTGCAGGTCATCCGATGTTTGATGCTGCAAAGAAGGTTTCCCTTACTGTTGACGGCCGGTCGTTCTCAGTGAAGAGTGCCGATGCAGTCTCTTTCACAAAAACACAGGGAAGCTGGATAAACAGGAAATTCACCCCCGGGCTGACAGCCAAGCAGCCGGGTGGCGAGGGCCCGATATCGGCAGCTGTTGCCGGCAGCCATATATATGTCTACGGCACTGGCGGCAACCCGTCACGGGAGGAGCTGGATGCACGCAGGGCGCAGGCAGCGGCAGCGGCCGACTGGACGGGCCGCGGAGGGAGGATAATGGTATTCCCGAGGGTGATAGCGGATAAGGATGTCAGGCAGAGCGACTATGTCACCTCCAACCTGGTACTCTTTGGCACCAGGGAAACTAACGCCGTCATTGAAAAATTTGCCGACAGGCTTCCCATGCATCTCAACGCTGAGGCTGAAGAATACGGGCTTGTATATATATACCCCATGAACCGGCATTACCTGCTCATCAACTCCGGTCTCCCCTGGTGGACGCCACCGGAACAGGAGGCCGGGCAGCAGGGACTGAACTTCATGGGCGCGAAAATAGAGATGCTGAAAAAATACGGTGATTTCATACTGTTCCACAGGAGTCCTGACAATGTTATCAGGCAGGGTACATTTGACAACGAATGGAAAATTAAGGAGCCGGATGCTGCCGCACTGCAATCCTCAGGAGTAATAAGTCTGCAATAGGATTTGGAGACAAGGTTCATGCATTTTTTCATCGGCCAATGAAATAATAAACATAAAATGAAATGAAAACAAACACAGTAATGTCTCTGTTGATTATTACGGCCCTCATTGCAGGATGCCGCAGTGAGAAACTTTCGGAAGCCACCGTCAGGCTTGATGACGGCATTGTTCAGGGCACCCTTGAGGATGGCATCGCCGTTTTCAGGGGCATACCTTTTGCCGCTCCTCCGGTTGGGGAGCTGCGCTGGAAGGCGCCACAGCCGGTTGAGCCGTGGCAAGGGATTATGAAAGCAGATAACTATGCTCCTGTACCGGTACAGGTGAGGACCCAGTGGATGGGTGACGTGGAGATGTCTGAGGATTGTCTGTATCTTAACGTATGGACCCCGGCAAAATCATCACGGGAAAAGCTTCCGGTGATGGTTTGGATCTACGGCGGAGGATTTTCCAACGGCGCCACATCCTCACCCCTCTACAGCGGTGACAATATAGCGAAAAACGGCGTCATCATGGTCAGTGTGGCCTACCGCGTAGGCGCCCTCGGGTTCCTTGCCCATCCTGAACTCTCAGCTGAATCAGAAAACGGTGTCTCGGGCAATTACGGACTGCTTGACCAGATAGCAGGTCTGAGGTGGGTACAGGAGAATATTGAAGCCTTCGGAGGTGATCCGGGGAAGGTGACAATCTTTGGAGAGTCCGCCGGCGCCATATCTGTGAGCATGCTCTGTGCCTCACCTCTTGCAAAAGGACTCTTCACCGGCGCCATCAGCCAGAGCGGCGGTTCATTCGGACCGGTAAGGGACAGCAGGGGCATGGGCGAATATATGGCCTCGCTGAAAGGTGCCGAACAGCAGGGACTCGAGTTTGCCGAAAGAATGGGCGCTCAGAACCTCAGGGCACTCAGGACGGTTCCATGGGACAGATGGCTTGACGATCCGCTGTCACAGATGGGCGGGTTCTGGCCCAATGCTGACGGTTACGTCATCACCGGAGACCAGTATGAGCTTTACCAGGATGGCAACTACAATGATGTGAACGTTATTATTGGCACCAACTCTGATGAGGGGTCCATGTTCGTTCAGCCTATGGAGCCGCAGCAGTATGCTGATATGATAAGGGCACGTTTCGGCCCCATGGCAGAACGGGCGCTGGAGCTCTACCCGGGAGGGGACCAGCTTGAGGTCTATCACTCCCTGGCAGACATTTTCCGTGAAACGGCCTTCGCCTGGCCTTCATATGCCTGGGCACGACTGCAGTCAGAGACAGGCAGCTCAGGAGTCTACACATATTACTTCGACCAGTACAGGCCGGAACCATTCTTTCCGGATGGCCCGGTACCACGCGGCGCCGGACATGGATCGGAGATGGCCTATGTCTTCGGACACATGGGTATGAACCCCAATATGCCGGCCACAGAAGAAGAACAGGCCCTTTCAGACCTCATGATCAGGTACTGGACAAACTTTGCAAAGAATGGTGATCCCAACGGCGAAGGCATTCCGGAGTGGCCCCTTTTCAATGAGGGAGAGGAGACTGTACTCCATCTCAAGGGCTCAGAACCGGTGACAATAACAGTACCAAACCTTGATAAACTCAAGTTTATGGATGAATACTTCCGGTGGCTGCGTCAAAAATAACTATCATTGCGCCGGAAATCAATCATGAATGGCAAAGATAACCAGCGTAGTATTTGATATAGGGGGTGTCCTGATAGACTGGAACCCGAGGTACCTCTTCCGGAAAGTCTTTGAGAATGAAGAGGAGATGGAGTGGTTCCTCGCGAATATCTGCACCTACGAATGGAATGTACAGCAGGACGCCGGCAAGCTCTTCAGTGTTGCCACTGCTGAGCTCCAGGAGAAATACCCAGAGTACAGTGACAAGATTGCCCTTTATTACGGCCGCTGGGAGGAGATGCTCAACGGTGAGATAAAAGGGACGGTGGAGATATTCCGTAAGCTTAAATCGGGCGGAATGCCCCTCTACGCCCTTTCAAACTGGTCACATGAAGGATTTCCGGTAGCATATAACCGATATGACTTTATGAAGGAGTTTGACGGCCTGGTAGTCTCCGGTTATGAGAAATTGCTCAAACCTGATCATGCCATCTACCGCGTTCTGATAGAGAGGTACAACCTCATTCCGTCAGAATCGGTTTACATTGATGACAACAAACCGAATACCGATGCTGCTGCAGAACTGGGCTTTCATGCAATCCACTTCCTGTCGCCTGATCAGCTGCGTGAGGAGCTGACCCGGCTGGGACTGCAGGTATAGCGCTATCTCTCAGCCATCAAGGCTGCCTGGGGGTCACTCGTCCCTCAGGAGTATGGCTTTCAGTCCCAGGTATACCGGCGGCAGTGCACCGTCAAAGGCCTCCGCGTAGACCTCCATTGCAGCGCCAAGGGCAGTGGCATTTTCTATTGTACTGGCATAAACCCTCTTTTCAGGGAGGCGCGCGGCCAGTATCCTTACAAATGTGTCATTGCGTGCGAATCCGCCCGTCACGTAGATTATCTCCGTGGTATCATCATCGGCAACCACCTCCCTGTATGCACCCAGGCACTCGTCAACGAGGTCATACATCATCTGGTGATAGGCGTCAGCATAGGTAAGGAAATGGGAGAGGTCGGCATCGTGGTCCGTAAAACCTTCCGGGATGCCATGACGGAAAAATGCTCTCCCCCGGCGGTTAGCCTGTATTTTTTCGATCTTTTTGTGCTTGATCTTAATGGTCTTGTACAGTTCACCGGTGACGCCGAAGTGTTCATCAAGCATTGTAACGTTACTGTCATGAATCTCACCGAGCAAAAACCGGGAGCTGGTGATACGCTTTCCGTCTGCGCTGATGACTGAATGAATGCCGTCATCGGTCATATCACTGTCAGTTGATCCGGGATGAGAAGGGTTCATGAAGGTGCACCAGGTGCCTGTTGAGGCGAGGATGAACGGCCTGTCAGATCCCCTGAGATAGGGTATCAGAGAGGCTGTTGTGTTGTTGATCACATGGCAGGAAGAAGGGCGCAACTCCTCCGGCAGAACCTTGATCATCTTTGTTACAGCATCCTGCAAAGGCCCCAGGGAGCTGTCGTTGCCGGCAACAGTGGCAACAGTGATCCTGTACAGGTCGCGCCCGGTCACACTGTTAAGGCATGATTGCATCCATTCCTCCAATGCAGGCAGATCATCCCCCGGCAGGCCATCAGCGTCAATGAGCTCGCCGATTATCTTCTCCTCTGTGTGCAGTGCGTTCAGGCTTCTGTCAAACAGCTGGAACCTCTTCCATGTCCGGCCTATATCAAAAACAGCAATCACATCTGTAAGATCAAAATCCATATCAATATGTTTTATAAATCAAAGATAGGAATTGGTTCGGTCAGTTAACAGGGGACAGGGCTGAAGAGTCAATAAAATGCCTGCCCTGTGCTCTATTCAGGCAGGGCAGTTGCAAGTTGTGCATCAATTGCATAACTTCAGCATCTCAAATTATCTGACCCATGAACTGGATTGATTTCGTTATCGTTGCCCTGCTGTTCTACGGGCTGGTGCAGGGATTTATTGACGGTCTCATCATTGAGGTGGCTGAGGTGGCGGCACTGGTGCTGGGGATCTGGGGGGCCATTCATTTCTCCTGGTGGACAGCCGAGAGGCTCTCCGGGTGGTTTGACATGAACACGCAATGGACAGGCATCATCTCCTTCGCTGTCACCTTTGTCGCAATCATGATTATTGTTTACCTCCTCGGCAAGCTGATTGACTCACTGCTGAAAGCCATGGCCCTGGGCTTCGTCATCAAGTCGCTGGGAGCAATCTTCGGAGTGCTTAAAATAGCCCTGGTACTGAGTGTCATATTCGTCTTCCTCAACACCCTTGATGAGAAGAAGCAGTTCCTTCCCTCAGCTGCCATAAACAACTCAATGCTTTATAATCCTATTGCTGACCTCGTGCCCGCAATATTCCCCATAGTTGAGGGAGGTGATCTCATAGACAGTTTCAACCGCCACAAAAAGACATCGCCCGGTGTGACCATCTGAGCGGTTTTGATATCTTTGCGTCACCTGAAATTCAAGATGCTGATGACCAATTTTGTTGAAGAGCTGAGGTGGAGAGGGATGATACATGATATCATGCCCGGTACAGAGGAGTTTCTGCTCAAAGGAGCAACTTCAGCCTATGTCGGATTTGACCCGACAGCCGATTCATTGCATATAGGCCACCTGGTGGGGGTGATGATACTAAAACATTTCCAGAAGGCGGGCCATACGCCCATAGTGCTGATAGGTGGTGCCACGGGGATGATAGGCGACCCGTCAGGCAAGTCGGAGGAGCGCAATCTTATGGACGAGGAGACCCTTCGTCATAACCAGGAATGCCTTAAGAAACAGTTTGAGAAATTCCTCGATTTCAGTTCAAAAGCGCCCAACAGGGCCTTGATGGTCAATAATTATGACTGGATGAAGGAATACTCTTTCCTGGGCTTCATCAGGGATATTGGCAAGCATATCACCGTCAACTACATGATGGCCAAAGACTCGGTAAAGAAAAGGCTTGATCCCGCCAGCGGCCAGGGGATGTCTTTCACCGAGTTCTCATACCAGCTGGTGCAGGGCACTGACTACCTCTTCCTCTACACCAATCACGGCTGCCATCTCCAGATGGGCGGCTCTGACCAGTGGGGAAACATAGTCACCGGCACCGAGCTCATCAGGCGCAAGACCGGCGGCGAGGCCTATGCCATGACCTGCCCGCTCATAACCAAGAGTGACGGCCAGAAGTTCGGTAAGACCGAGACAGGCAATGTATGGCTTGACCCGGCCCGCACAACACCCTACCAGTTCTGCCAGTTCTGGCTCAACGTGGCTGACGCTGACGCTGAGAAGTTCATCAAGATTTTTACTATGCTCTCGCAGAGCGAAATAGACGATCTCGTCAGAGCCCACCAGGCGGAGCCGCATCTGCGCATACTGCAGAAACGGCTGGCAGAGGAGGTGACTGTGATGGCACACTCACGCGAAGATTACGATACCGCCATGGAAGCCTCCCAGATACTCTTCGGTAAAGGCACCACCGAACAGCTCAGAAGAATGGATGAACAGACCTTCCTGGCAGTGTTTGAAGGGGTGCCGATGTTCGATGTCAACCCCGGGCTGCTGGCTGATGGTGTAACTATCTCCGATCTCTGCGCGGTTAAGACAGGAATTGCCGAATCAAAGGGAGAGTTCCGGCGACTGGTACAGGGCGGAGGGGTGAGCCTCAACAAGGAGAAGGTGGATAATACCGAGATGATCATTACCCGTAACCACCTGCTCAATAACAAATACCTGCTCGTGCAGAAAGGTAAGAAGAACTATTTCCTGATCAGGGTGGCCGGCAGTACGGTAACAGAGCCCCGGAACACAAATGCCAACTAACACAGGGAACATAATGAGCGGCAATATCAGAGCGGAATTCAGACAGGACTCCCTTGACCTGGTGAACTTCTTCATAAGGCACTTCAGGAAGTTTGTGGTTGCCGGTATTGCAGCCGCCATTCTGTCTGCAGGAATATCCCTGCTATTGAAACCATTGTACGAGTCAACGGTCATTCTTTATCCCTCGTCAAATATCAGCGAAGCAAGCACTCTTCTTGGCGAGGTCGCCCCCGGAACTACCCTTTTCGGTGATGATGATGCTACGGAAAAGCTCATCCAGGTGATCAACAGCGAGCAGGTAAGGGACTATCTCAAGGAGAAGTATGACCTTGTCTCACATTACAATATCAGGTCAGGTGAGAAATATCCCAATACGGTCATGTCCGAGAAGATGGATAAGTACCTGCGATGCACGAAAACCTCCTATGGCTCGGTTCAGATACGCGTCCGTGACCGCGACCGCGAGGTGGCATGTGCCATGGCCAATGATATGGCTGCCAGGGCTGATACTATCTTCAACACTCTTCAGCGCAGTGCCGCTGCCGTGATGCTTGATGAGATAAACCACAGCTACCGTCAGCAGCAGCAACTGGTGAGGAAGTATGAAGACTCACTCAGCGCCGTTGATGGTGCATCCCTACTCAGGATCTACTCTACCCTGGAAACTGAGAATGAATACCTTGGTCTTATTCGCGGCAGGTATCTCGAGGCCCTTGCCATGAGCCGCCAGGCGCTGCCATATACACTGGTTGTTGACCGGGCTGTGGTGGCAGAGAAGAAGGCATGGCCCCGCCGCTCTCTCATAGTGCTGGTATCCACATTCTCCGCACTGTTGCTTCTGACCCTCATACTGATGATTGCCGAGGGGATCAGGCTGCACCGTACCGATGACAGGCAGTGAACTGTTGATATTGATCATACCGGCAGTATTGGCCGTGCTGCTGCTTGCAATGGTCTCTCTTGAGCACCTGATCCTGCTGACACTATTTCTCACACCCCTCTCGCTGCAGCTCAGTTATCTCACGGGCAGCACAGGCATAGACATATCCGTCCCTACAGAGCCGGTGATGGCGTTGCTGCTGCTGATCACCCTCTTTAAGCTGATTGTTACCCGCGAATTTTCACGTGATCTGCTCAGGCACCCCGTGACGTGGTTCATTGGCCTCTACATCCTGTGGACCCTCATCACGGCCATCACTTCCACCATGCCGGCCGTATCATTCAAGACCCTGGCATACCGTCTCTGGTTCACTGCCGGCTTCTACCTTGTTGTGGCACAGCTTGCCAGCTCTGACCGGTTCAGGAAACGTTACCTCATTGCATACTCGGCAGGACTGGCAATAGTGATTGTCTACTTTATCATCAGGGTGCAGGGTGCAGGCCTGCTGAACCAGCAGTTTGCCCATTCGGCCTGTTACCCGTTTTATAAGGATCATACATCCTTTGGCGCCTCCATCGCTTTTCTCCTTCCGCCACTGACGGTCATGCTCTTCAGCAGGGGAGGACTGGCACGCAAAGGCATGCTCGCGCTCCTGCTTGTTCTCTTTGTTGCAGGCTTTATACTCTCATACAGCCGGGCTGCATGGGTCAGCCTGATAATCGCAGCAGCAGTGGCGCTGATCCTCTGGCTGAGGATGCCTGCCCGCCTGCTATCCGTCTCAGCCGCTCTCCTGATGGTTGCACTGGTGCTGTCAGCTAACCTGATATGGCAGCGGATGGACAGCACCACCGAGGACTCCTCCACCGACCTCGGCCAGCATCTGCGATCATCGTCCAACATCTCAACCGACCAGTCTAATCTTGAACGCATCAACAGGTGGAAGTGCGCTCTCCGCATGTTCGCCGTGAAGCCTCATGCCGGCTGGGGTCCTGGAACATACCAGTTCTGCTACGGTCCCTTCCAGAAGGCATCGGAGAGAACAGCCATCAGCACCGACTTCGGCGACGCCGGCAACGCGCACAGCGAATACCTGGGAGCCCTCAGTGAATCAGGATGGCCCGGGGCACTGCTCCTCCTGGCCATAACCGTTTCTGTCATCATTACTGGAATAAGGGTGTGGTACATGGGAAAGAGGGATGCTGATGGATACCTGGCGCTGGCCCTGGGGGCAGGACTGATGACATATGCCGTTCACGGTGCGATGAACAGCTTTCTCGACAGCGACAAGATAGCGGCACTCTGGTGGGGTTTCGCGGCTATTCTTACTGCGATGGATCTGGAACAGAAAAGAAAAACCGGCTAGAGTATCTCAACAGCCAGTATTGAGACATCATCAAAGAGACGCGGATTGCCATTGCTGATGTTGATGTCATTTATCAGTGCGTAAATATTCTCATCCAGTGAATTCCCGTTCGGAAAGTGTTTGACCACCGGTGAGATCCCCAAATCCCTGCCGTTGTCATCCTTCAGTTCAGAAAGACCGTCAGTATAACAGATGATCTTTGTGGGACTCTTCAGGGTAAGGTGATCAGTCCGCACCCATGGCATCTCGTCAAGCATCCCCACCCCCACGCATGACTGTCTCAGGATTGATGACTGTCCGCTGTTCTTGTTTATGATCACCGGCGGGTTATGAGCAGCGTTGACATATTCAAGCTCTCTTGTCCTCATGTCATACCGTGCAATGAAGAGTGTTATGAACCGTTCGCCCGATGAGTTTGTGACCACCAGGTCATTAAGTTTTCTTATCAGCTCTCCCAGGTTGGCATCAACGGTAAAGAGTGCGCGCAGGCTGGCCTGGAAGTTGGACATCAGCAGTGCAGCGGACATCCCTTTTCCCGACACGTCAGCAATGCAGAACCCCACCACGCTGTCAGACAATGACATGAAGTCGTAATAATCACCCCCCACCTCATAGTGCGGGTAGTAAAACCCTCTTGCCCTTATGGCATCACCGCAGGGAAGGTGGGTGTTGTCAGGGATAAGCATCATCTGCATGCGCGCTGCCAGTTCAAGCTCCCTGCGCAGCGCCTCCTGCCTCAGGCTCTCCCTGAAGAGGCGCTGATTTTCGATGGCCACGACAATGATACCCGAGATAGTCTGAATAAAATGAAGATGTTTGATGAGCGGACTCATCCCTTCGCCCTCCTCGTCAATATCACCGATCAGCACATAGGCCGAGGGCTCGTTGTTATGAAGCACCGGTATAATGAAATCGACAGCCCTGAAACGCTTCTGCGTAACCTCAGTCTGTATCTCCCTGAAGTGCAGAAGGTCCTTCTCAACATCAATTGATTCGCTGAGTGACTCAGGGAAGCCCGAGTTGAGCAGCGGCTCCCACACTTCACCGAATTTAAAAAGGAGGATCTTGCCTATGCCCAGATCATCGCGGAGAATTGATTCGTACTTCCTGACCAGCTCGGTTGTGGGGAGGTTGGCGTTGATGGAGAGGGTAATATCAAGCAGTGCGTCGAGCTTGAACTTCGACATCTTAAGTCTGTCCTTCGGAAGCCGGCCCTCTCTCATGTCCCTGTCAGCCTTTTACCCGTTCTACGTACGAACGGTCACGGGTGTCAATACGTATCTTGTCGCCCACGTTCACAAAAAGAGGCACCATGATGGTTGAACCGGTCTCAATGGTTGCCGGCTTGAGGGTGTTGGTTGCGGTGTCACCGCGAAGACCGGGCTCGGTATAGGTCACCTCCATCACTACGTTGACGGGGAGATCAACAAGCAGTACATTCTCGGTGTCAGCATGCACCACCACCTCCACCGTCTCACCCTCCTTCAGAAGGTCGCTGTTTTCCAGCATCGACTCGGGAACGGTTATCTGCTCGAAGGTCTCGTTATGCATCAGGTGATAGCCGAGATCATCATTGTAGAGGTACTGATGGGGCCTGCGCTCCACGCGTGCCACATTAACCTTTACCCCGGAGTTGAATGTATTGTCAAGTACCTTTCCTGTGGTAACGTTTTTAAGTTTTGTGCGCACGAAAGCCGGTCCCTTACCCGGTTTGACATGCTGGAACTGAACGATGGTATACAGGTCATTGTTGTATTCTATTACCATCCCGTTCCTGAAATCTGCTGTTGTAGCCATAAAAAGTCTATAGTTCTGTTTGGTTATTCCATATAAGTGACAGGGGTTCTAAGCCCTTCATAACTTGTCATATCCACGTGAAATGACCCCACAAAGATATCAAAACGTATCTTAACCGGTAAAAAATTTTCATCGGCGGTGAACCACATGGCCATATCTTCTTCTGTCTTGAAGACCCTTCCCACCTCGGTGACAGGGTGAAAACGATGACACTCTATCTTGTTTCCCTTCAGCCTGATTGTCTCCTTCCCCTTGTATCTCAATATGATAGGATAAAGCTCGTCTGCAAACCAGGTCATCATCTGGTAGGTCTCGCCCGGCACCAGCTCCCGGTCAGAGGAGAGATAATATTTCCTGAACCAGTAGAAGCAGGAGACTATGTCAAGAAGCCCACGGGGACCGGTATGGTTCCCGGTCAGGTCGCTGAAGACCAGGGTGGAGTCTCTCCTTGACCTGTGATCGAAGCCGACTTCATTGTATTTGCGGTATCTGCCCTCCTGGATATTTCTGACAGAGAAGACCGGCAGGTCACTCTTCGGATCGATATAGCTTTCATAAGTATCCCTTACCTTGTACAGAGCATCGGCAATGCCGGTGGTCTGGCCGGAGATAACTGCATGCCATATCTTTTCACCCTGGTAATAACCCTCTTTCAGTTCAAGGGTGGCAATGCCGCTGCCGACAATGCCATATCTTATCTGATAATTGACCTTCTCTCCGGGGAGGTATGGTTGATTCTGCGCTGCCGACCACTGCAGGGCTGCAGTAATGAAGATCAGAACCGTTACTATCATTTTTTTCATGACTCATTCAGCGTTTTCAGGGAAGAAGCTTTCCGGGGATGGTGGCAATGAACTCCTTGAGATAGTAAGGCTCAAAATAAGCCACATCCTCAAAATGCTTATTCCTCAGAGCATTTACGGATGGGATGTGCAAATATGATGCCGAGAGCTGAAATCCCTCAATGAAGGTGGCGTTGGGATGAGTGATTGTATCCCCGCATTTTTCCGAGCCGTTGCCAAAGAAAACCATTGGGTGGTCTGCCAGGAGATCACTGAATGATTTTTCATTTATTATATCTGCGGCGGTCTCTCTGATCATTGTTCCGTCAGCCCTGTAAACGGCATTGTAAACCTCCATCCTTCGGGCGTCTATCATGGGGCAGAGGAGGGTGCTTTCCTGCAGCCCTTCGGGGTGCCCTGCCAGATATCCGTTGCACATGGCCGTAAGGGTATTGACAGCTATAAGGGGTATCTTCGCGCCGTAGGCGATACCTTTGGCTGCCGAGACGCCTATTCTCAGGCCCGTATATGAACCCGGGCCCTTGCTTACTGCCACAGCCTCAAGGTCTGAAGCCCGTAGTCTGTGTCCTTCCAGCAGGCGGCCGATGAGCAGCGTCAGTGATGAGGCGTGTGACATACCCTGTGGCGCCTCGGCCACCCCCGCCACCTTCGTTTCATCGCAAAGTGCCGCCGAACAGATGCCGGTGGCAGTCTCAATGCAAAGGATCATAGGCGTCAGTTATTCTCTTTCCTTACTCCTTCTTTCCGGTGCTGAAGAGAGCATCCTTTTCAACAACCTCTATGCGGGTTGAGTCAGAGAGCTTCTTGGAGATGGCGCTGAAGGGCTGCACTATCACCTCCTCACCCTCGGTGAGGCCACTGAGCACCTCAATGTTTACATTGTCCTGGATGCCTATCCTCACATCACGTGCGAGGGCATAGGTGCCATCAGATACAAAGACCAGCGTCCGTATGTTATCCTTTGCTGCCGGATCAGTGCTGAGCGTGTCAGTACGCGTGGTGACAGCCTGGATGGGTACGGTCAGCACGCCTGCCTTGCTGCTGGTGTAGATGTCCACTGAGGCCGACATGCCCGGCCTGAAAGGACTGGGATTTTTTTCTGTTATCAGATCCTCATATGATTCTTTCAGGATAAGTATCCTGACCTTGAAATTGGTCACCTGGTCAGATGTGGTTCCGAGAGTGTTTGCCGAGTTGGCTATCTCGGTGACAATACCCTTGAACTCACGGTCGAGATAGGCGTCTACCTCAACAATGGCAGTGTCGCCCAGCTTAACCCTGATGATGTCATTCTCATTGACGTCAACCACCACCTCCATACGGTTCAGATCAGCCACGCGCAGCACCTCGGTACCAGTCATCATATTGGCGCCCACCACTCTTTCGCCAAGCTCTACCAGGAGGCTTGAGATGGTACCGGTCATCGGTGAGTAAACTGTTGTTTTCACCAGATTCTCATTGGCCTCCTTGAGTGATGCTTCGGAGCTTTTCACGGAGAATTCCGCACTCTGCTTCTCGGCCAGCGCAATCTTGTACTGTGATTCAGCCTGCTCGAAGTCAGCCTGCGAGATGGTGTTCTCTTCATACAGTTTCTTGCTCCTGTTGTAGGCCAGCTCGGCCTGGATAAGCTGGGCCTCCACCTGCGCCAGACGTGCCCTGGTTGAGTTGAGGGTGGCAGCAGCACGGTCACGTGAGGAGATGTAAATCTCAGGCTTGATCTTGAAGAGCAGAGTTCCTTTCTGCACGAAATCGCCCTCCTTGACATGCAGTTCAACAATCTCGCCTGAGACATCAGGACTGATCTTGACCTCGGTCTCGGGCTGTATCTTGCCGTTGGCAGTGACAGCTTCAATGATCGGGTTGACAGCCACCTTTTCAGTGGCCACCTTGATGGTTGCCTCTTTGCCGAACCAGCCGGCTTTCTTGCCTATTACAGCGAGGATGAGTAGAAGAATTACAGCGGGGATGAGGATCCTGAGGATTTTATTTTGTTTCATCGGATGAGTATTTTCTGGTATTATTTGGCAAGGATGTTCAGATGTTCGAGAGTAAGGGGTATTCCCCTGTAGAAGTCGAGGACCTTTGTCTTGAAGACATACTCGTATTTTGCCTGGGCCATCTCGCTCTGGGCATTGAGCAGCTGGGTCTTCGACTGGTTGTATTCAATGGCGGTGACCAGTCCTACGTCAAGCTTCTGTTCAGCATAACGGAAAGCCTCCTCCATTGAAGCCACGGCCTTCACGCTGGCGTGGAACTTCTTAAGGGCCCCCGTGGCGTCAGTGTATGCCTGCTGGATATTCTTGTATAGCTGCTTCCTGGTGTTCTCCAGGGCATATTTGGAGTTTTCAATGCCCAGCTTTGAATTTTTAATGCCGGCGTTAACCTGCCATCCGTTGAAGATCGGTATGTTCAATGAGAATCCAAGGCTGTAGTTGAGGTTGTCATTAAGCTGTTCGCCGAAGGGATAACTCTCAAAGGTGACCGGCTTCAGCCGTTTGTCTGAATAACCGGTAGACATGGAGGCGCCCAGATTCAGCCGCGGGCTCCTGTTACCTCGCGCTATGGCCAGATCATACTCGGCGCTCCTGAGCTGGTATTCAGCGCTCAGTATCTCAGGACGGGTCTGCTCCGCTATGGAGAAGATGGCCGCGGGATTGCCGTCAACAGCCTCATCCCTGACACTAATGACGGGAACGGCTATATTAAAACCATCCATACTCTCAAGCTCAAGCATCTGAGCCAGGCTGAGAAGCGAGAGGGTAAGCTGGTTCCGCAGGTTCACCAGCTGAAGCTCTTCCCGTGCAGCCTGGGCCTCTATGTCAAGAAGGTTGCCGCCGGCTACACTGCCCGCATCCACCAGCTTGCGGGTGCGCTCTATCTGCTGCATGGTGAGATCTACCTGTGCTTCCGTGGCTGTCACCAGCTCCTGGTTGAGAAGGATCTGAAGATAGGCAAGAGCTATGTTCAGCGAGATGTCGTCACGGAACTGCTCCAGCTCCTGCTCACTGGCAAGGACCTGGTACTTGTTCTTCTGAATGGTGTTGTAATTCACCAGGCCCCTGAAGAGGGTGACATTGCTGCCGGCATAGAAGTTGTTCGACTGAACCGTCTCGTTCTCGGTGAACTCATAGGTGGTTTCGTCAAGGGCACGCCCGAAGGCATAGTTGTGCGATGCACTGCCGTTGAGGGTGGGAAGCAGGTTGAGCTTCGACTGCTCAAGGGCATTGACCTGGTACTTGGTCATTATCTCCTGCTGCTTGATCCGTATATTGTTCTGAAGGGCATGCGCAATGCACTCCTCCAGCGTCCAGGCCTTTTCCTGGGAAAAAAGGGCAAGCGGACTCAACATAAGGACAACGCCCAGAGAAAGGATCTTTCTTTTCATTCGTCTGTTAAATATTTATTTCCCGGTCCGGTGTAAAATGCATGCAAAAATACTCAGATACTATGGTGAGCCTTTCCTCATGCAAGTTTCTTGTTATTAATGACAGTATTAATTGAGTGTACGAAGATAGGAAATTGATCAGTAAATTAAAGACTGCAAAGATATCATGTTGTTGCATAGGTGGGATTATTGCAGTCGATCAATTTTATATATCTTTGCCCTGCCTGACAAAAGAGTACTAATCAAACATATAAAATAATGAGCAACAAGGGAATAAATCTGGAGCCCGGCGTAATCAGCGGCGAGGATGTAAAAAAACTGTTTGACTATGCCAATAAGAACGATTTTGCCATTCCGGCAGTGAATGTGGTTGGGACAGACTCAGTCAATGCAGTGCTGGAGACTGCACGCGAGGTCAATTCGCCGGTCATCATTCAGTTCTCCAATGGCGGAGCCCATTTCTTCGCCGGTCAGGGACTGACGAAGGAAAATCATACCGGCGCCATCGCCGGAGGCATCTCCGGGGCGCTTCACGTGCATAACGTTGTCGAGTACTATGGTGTTCCTGTTATACTGCATACTGACCACGCAGCACGTAAGCTTCTTCCATGGATTGATGCACTGCTGGAAGCGGGGGAGGAGTTCTATGAGACCAACGGCAAGCCGCTCTTCAGCTCACATATGCTCGATCTCTCGGAAGAACCGCTGAAGGAAAATATAGAGACATGCAAGAAGTACCTTGAGCGGATGGATAAGCTGGGAATGACACTGGAGATAGAACTGGGTGTTACCGGCGGTGAGGAAGACGGTGTAGACAACACCGGAGTGGAAAGCTCAAGGCTCTATACCCAGCCAGAGGATGTGGCTTACGCATACGAGGAGCTGCTGAAGATCTCTCCCAACTTTACCATAGCTGCATCATTTGGTAACGTTCACGGTGTATACAAGCCCGGTAATGTAACCCTCAGGCCTGAAATACTAAGGAACTCGCAGGATTATATTCAGAAGAAGTACAAGACCGGTCCGAACCCGGTGAATTTTGTATTCCATGGCGGATCAGGGTCAGAGAAGCATCTTATCACAGAAGCCATTAAGTACGGTGCCATCAAGATGAACATAGACACTGACATGCAGTGGGCATTCTGGGCGGGAGTGAAGGATTATTATGAGGCGAAGAAGGATTACCTGCAGGGCCAGATTGGCAATCCCGAGGGTGAGGACAAGCCCAACAAAAAATATTATGATCCGAGGGTTTGGCTCCGCAAGGGACAGGAGAGCTTCATTGCAAGGCTCAAGGAGGCTTTCGCCGACCTGAATGCACTTGACAGGCTTTAATACTTATCAATAAGCTAACAATCAGCAGGTCAGCACATTGCGGTTGGCCTGTTTTTTTGTTGTTAATAAATGACAGGTTAACTGCCCCACGGGGTGGATGCATGGGGCTATTTTAGTATAAAATTTATAGCGGTATTGAAACGCGGACCGATCACTGAAGCTAAGATAAAGAGGACCACAACGCTGACTCTCCGGCTAAATGAGAGGGAGGCGAAGGCGCTCAGCATCTACTGCAAGCGGTTCAGGGTCAGGAGCAAGTCGGACTTCATGCGGCGAACCATCATGCAGGCCATAGTCGGAAGGTTTGATGCGGAGCATCCTTCCCTGTGGGAGCAGGGAGAGCTGAACCTTTTTACGCGTGAGCTAAAAAAAAACCGGGAGGAATAGCCTCAGTCATTAATTTGTTATTTTTGTAATCTGCGGATTGGGGGGATAGGTGCCATCCGGAAAAAGGAAAATGGAGCTTGACATTCTAAAAATAGAACCCACAAGGGTCACGCCGCAGGTGTTGTTTCTTGAGGGACACCTGGAGATCAGGGGCAGGTCGATTTCAGAGAATTCAACTGATTTTTTCAGGCCTCTGGAAGATTGGGTTGCGTCCTATGTGGAGAAGACTGAGGTTCGCACGAGGGTGATACTGGCCTTTGATTTTATCAATACTGCTTCCACCAAATGGCTGTATGCCATTGTCAAGAGGCTGGCACAATATCCCAATGTCAGGGAGATGGTTTCCATAGAGTGGTTTTATGAGAAGGGTGATGAGGATCAGTATGAGCTGGGGCAGATAATTCACTCTTTCATTGATTGTCCGTTCATCTTTTACGAGACTGAGCAGACCTGATAATCCGAAAAAATATTATTTTTGCCACGCCTTATCAGGCGACGATTGACCCATGGTGTAACTGGTAACACGTCTGATTTTGGTTCAGAAGAGTCGGGGTTCGAGCCCCTGTGGGTCAACAGAGAGGGTGTCTCAAAAGGACACTCTTTTTCTTTTGGGATTACTGTTCATTTCTTTTGCTCCTCCAAAAGAAATGAACCAGAGAAAAGGAGGCCGGAAAAGACAACCACACCCGTTTGTCCGCCCGCTACACGGGGCCTTAATGGCTCCACCAAACAGTGTGTGGTTCGCACCTTCTCCGGTTTGCCCCGACGTACCTTGTACTGCTCAATAAATAATTCCGTTGTTGTAACTGACTACAGATTGGTCAGTATCAATGACAATTGCACACGGATAGTCTGATTTTTCCGGTTTTACCAGCCAGGCCAGCACATAATCCGGAGTTGAACCGCCCGCCATTTTAGCAAGGTCATAGTAGACAAGCTCACAGGTCATACAACCGTTGGCAACTCTTTTGCTGTTGCTGTAGAAGCGGTCATCATTCACTCTCTCCAGAAACCGGGCTTCAACTTCAGACAGATCCATAGATGGTGATGTTCCGACATCAATGGCAGAAACAATTTCTCCCGTGAGACTCTCATATTTTCCATCTTTGTCAAAATGGAAGAACAGGTCGCCGGTCCATAACTTCAGGTTGTTTACATACTGGTGGCAGCTGACAAGGTACTGACCTGACATGTTGCTCTGAAGCCCGTAGAACTGATAGTTTTCATAAGGCAGGTCACTTGCCTGGAAGAGGATTTTAATTTTTTTCAGCTCCCGGTCATCAACCAGGTGGCCATCCGGTTTCCCCATGATTAGTTTGGGGCAGTCATTCAGGATTTCGCAGGAGGCTGTCAGAACCAGCAATAGCGGAATGATGATTCTTTTCATTTTATTAACGGTTAGGGATCAGGGCGTTTGCCACAATAATTGTACCACAAATGCCAGGCAATCCGGCCTGGTTTTGTGTCAGCCGGAGGTGGAGTAATTCACACCTTTAATGATCCCCGGAATCCCCTGGCGGCATAATATGATGTTGACCCGTTATGATAAATGAATACGCGTCCGAAACGGCGGTCACCGAAGATTGCTCCGCCATGATTCCTTACGTCAGCAGGTGTCTTAAGCCAGCTAGATGTTTTTGTGTCGAAATTTCCAAGCTTCTGCAAATCATGGTATTCCTCTTCCGTGAGGAGTTCGATGCCCATTGCGGCAGCCATTTCCACGGCGCTGCCGGCAGGTTTGAACTCTTTTCTGGCATCAAGGGCTTCCCGGTCATAACAGAGATTCCTGCGGCCCTTCGGGGTCTCGGATGAACAGTCACAGAAAAGATACTGACCGGTTGCCTTATCATGTCCTACAACATCCGGCTCGCCGCCGGTGCGCTCCATCTCATAAAGTGACCGGAGCTTCACAGGGTCAGCTTCCAGCCTCTGCTGCACTGCCTCCCACTCAATACCTTTGTGGCGCTCCGGGTTCTTAATGAAACGGTCCTTAAGCAGCCTGATCAGCTGTTCCCGTTCTTCGGACGCCATCTCCCTGTGTATGTTGCTTTCTGACATATTTTCCGATCACCCCCGGGTGAAATGGTTCCATATCATATAACAACCGAAAGGCGTTTTTGTTAGTTCTGCGGGAAATAGGTCTCCTTCGCGTAGACCCTTACATAGTCAATGTCATGATATTGAGGGAAAACAGTTGTGGAATCAGGATTTCCCGGCCACCCGCCGCCGATGGCAGTGTTCAGAATGAGGTAGTGCGGTTTATGGGGAATGCCGCTGGCGGTTGCATGGATCCGGTTGCCGTCAATGAACCAGCGGATTGAGTCAGGCTCCCATTCCAGGGCATAGATGTGGAAATCCTTTGTATAATCCACATTGCTTCTCCAGGTACCAGAGGTGGATCTCCTCGTGCCGTCATAGTCGCAGTAATGCATTGTTCCGTAAAGGACGCCAGGCTCATGGCCGAGAAACTCCATTATGTCGATTTCGGTATACCATGGTCTTTCTTCCGGAATGAGCCGCTCTTTCCCGGCGGCAACGGCATCCTCCATTGTTTTCTCCATAAGCCAGTTGCGCTCCTGCGGGTAGAGCCAGTGAGCCGGCCATAGTCCCTGTCCGCCCGGAAGTTTGGCACGTATCTCGAAGCGGCCGTAAACAGGAGCAAACTTGCCGTCTGTGTCAAGCCTGCCACTTGTGTATTCCTTTGATCCGTACCTGCGTACACGGCTCCGGATCCTCAGGATGCCGTTTTCAACGTAAACCTCATCGGGCAGATAGTACTGCAGTTCATTGTGTTTGCTGGTCTCGCGGATCAGTACAGTCCATTTCGACGTGTCAAGGCTGTTACCGTTGAATTCATCCTGCCAGACAAGCTGCCAGCCATCAGGTGATTGTGCATGTTTCTGTGCAATAAGGCAGCCGGGCATTAACACCACAGCCAGCAATAGAAGCGGAATTATTCTGGTTTTCATAGGGGCATAAGGATTTGATAAACATTAACAGTGCTGTTTACTGTATAAAATCAGTACATAATACTTATATGCAGTTGAGCATCCAGATCTCCAGGGACCGTCATCATGCATACTCACCGATTATCCTGGCATAGCGGTACTCATCACATATCTCACCGTTTTTATAAACGGCTGCCCTGAGCACGGCTTCCCTCTCAAACCCACATTTCTCAAGCACCCTCTGCGAGGCTGTATTGAAAGAGAATACCCCCGAAAAGATCTTTATGATATCCAGCTCCCGGAAGCCGTAATCACATATAAGATTGACCGCCCGGGAGGTTATCCCCCTGTTCCAGTAAGGCTCACCGATGAAATAACCCAGCTCGGCAGTCTTGCGGTAGACATCATCCTGCCTGTGTAATCCTATGTTGCCAACATATTCTCCCTCATACTCGATGGCAAAGACCTGATAAGGCACCTGTTTAAGACACATTGAAATGAATTTCTGAGCGTCTTCAACGCTGTATGGCGAAGGGAATGCATCCCGCAGATTGGCAGCCACATTTTCGTTATTGGCTATCTCCGCCATGCGAAATTTGTCATTGCGCCTGAATTTACGAATGGTGACAACGCCGTCAGTGAATTTCAGTGATGTTGTTTTCATGTTCAGTACC
>Ga0209096_1001267_pt1 | contig 28812 bp, 26 predicted proteins | sample AD_UKC034_MetaG_FD_184407 | JGI IMG/M metagenome (GOLD analysis project Ga0209096, IMG submission 184407) | Active sludge microbial communities of municipal wastewater-treating anaerobic digesters from USA - AD_UKC034_MetaG (SPAdes) (version 2) | ecosystem: Engineered > Bioreactor > Anaerobic >... | reverse complement strand
AAACGGCCATCCGATGATGGGCAATATCGTGGGCTTCGGCTGTATGGCCGCATCGGTCATCGGCGCGTTCGCGGCGGTCGAGCAGGATCTTCTCAAGGCGGCGGCAGCAGGATTGGCATGCTTCGAGATCGCGGCCCAGGCGGCGGCGAAGTCGGCAAAGGGGCCGGGCACGTTCAAGGAAAAGTTTTTCGACAGCGCGTATCTTCTGGATAAGAAGACGGTCAGCCGCATGCAGAAGATCGAGCCGTTGAAACGCACACGGGGATCACGGTGACGAAAAAAGACGTCCTGGGGGCCTTGCTCGAGCATGACCCCGCAGCGATACGCCGTTTGTTCGCTGACGCCGACCGCATGCGGCAACAGCGCGTCGGCAACGCGGTCCATCTGCGCGGCCTTATCGAGTTCTCGAATTACTGCAGGCAGGATTGCCGGTATTGCGGCCTGCGCAGGAGCAACCGCAGGGTCCTGCGGTATCGCATGGCGTACGGGCAGATATTCGACGCCTGTAAAAGAGCCGGGGATCAGGGTTTGAGGACGATCGTCCTGCAGTCCGGAGAGGATCGTCATTACCGGATCAGGGACCTGTGTGCTTTGATCGAGGATATCAAAAAGTTCGATGTGGCGGTCACTCTGTCTATCGGAGAATTGACCTTCTCCCAATATAAGCAATTAAAGGCCGCCGGCGCGGACCGGTATTTATTGAGGTTCGAAACTTCGGATCCGAAACTGTATGCGTCCCTGCGGCCGGGCCGCACGCTTTCTGCGCGGCTGCGTTGTCTTGCCTGGCTGGACAAGCTCGGCTATGAGGTCGGCTCAGGCATTATGACCGGTCTGCCGGGCCAGACTGCAGGCAGTATCGCGGATGACATATGCCTGTTCAAGGACCTGGACCTGGATATGATCGGTATCGGGCCGTTCATCCCGCATCCGCATACGCCGCTGGCCAGCGCCGCGCCGGGGTCTCTCGGACTGGCGCTCAAGGCAGTGGCATTGACCCGGCTGATGACCGGGGATACGAATATCCCCGCAACGACAGCGGTCGGGACCATCGATTCCCGCGGCAGGCAAAAGGCGCTGGGCTGCGGGGCCAATGTGCTTATGCCCAATATCACCCCTGCGCAATACCGCAGGTCATACGAAATATATCCCGATAAAATATGCATCGCCGAGCAGGCGTTCGTCCGGGGCGGATCTGTCGAACGCATGATGCGCAGGCTCGGCCGCACGATCGCCGCAGGGCAGGGGTTCAGGCGGAGGAGGCGATGAAAAAGAAAGTTCTCGTCGCTATGTCCGGAGGGCTTGATTCGTCTGTGGCCGCGTACCTGTTGTTGCGCAAAGGATATGATGTCGCAGGCATTACCATGTGCCTGGGCCTTCATCACGCCGCCGGCGCCAAAAAACGGACCGAGGATATTGGCGCGATCGCCGACGCGCGCCGGGTCTGCCGGATGCTCGGCGTCGCGCATTATATCATGGATTGCAGAGCGCTCCTGCGCAGGGAAGTCATCGACGATTTCGTTGCAGAATATGCCGCGGGCCGCACGCCGAATCCCTGCGTCCGATGCAACCGGTATCTCAAATTCGGCGCGCTCCTCCGGCAGGCCCATGCGCTTGGTTTCCCGTATCTGGCAACCGGCCATTACGCAATGCACGGGACGTATCAACAACAGCCGGTGCTCAGGCGGCCGAAAGACCTGCACAAGGATCAGACATATTTTCTGTACGGCATCCCGAAGCAGGCATTGCGCAGGGTCATATTTCCCCTCGGGCGCCTTACCAGAGACGAAGTGCTGCATATTGCGCGCGCGGCGCGCCTGCCCGCGGCGGATAAGCCGCAAAGCCAGGATATCTGTTTTATACCGGGCAAGGATTATGCGCGGTTCCTCGCGTCCGAAGGTTACCGGAGCACGCCCGGCGATATTACTGACGATCGCGGCGTCATCCTCGGAAAGCATAAGGGCATTATCCATTATACGATAGGCCAGCGCGGCGGATTAGGCATCAGTTCTTCCGAGCCGATGTACGTCAGGGATATCGATGCGCTTCGTAACAGGCTCGTCGTGTGCGGCCGGAAAGGCCTTGCAGCCGGCGGATTGACCGCCGGGCACGTGAATCTGCACGTACACAAGCTTCCGGCCAGGGTGTCGGTCAAGATCCGCTACGGCCATGCGGCAGTGCCGGCACGGGCGCGTTTGCGCAACGGAAACCTTACGGTGATGTTCGACCGGGCGCAGGATGCCGTGACACCGGGCCAGTCGGCGGTCTTGTATGACCGCGGCGCGCTGCTGGGCGGAGGGGTCATCGAGCGCGTTATTCGGAGTTCATAATGGAAACCGGCGGAAAATTATGTTCGCGCTGCGTATTGCCTCACTCGCCGCCGCATATCGTGCTGGACGACGGCGGCGTGTGCAATATATGCCGCGATCACGAGAAACACGCGGGGCAGGCGCCTGAGCCGCTTCTGGAAACGGATTTTGTCAGGATGTTGAACCGTCAGAGGGGCAGAGGTGAGTATGACTGTCTTGTCATGTGCTCCGGAGGCAAGGATTCGACTGCCGCTTTGTATTACATGAGAAAAAGGTACCAGCGCCGCGTGCTTGCCTTTACGTTCGACCACGGATTCGAAACAGAAGGCGCGCTCGCCAATGTCCGCAATGCCGTGGAGATCCTCGGCGTCGATCATCTGTATTTCAGATCGGACCACATGAAGGAGATGTTCGCCGAGATCGTCAGGACGGGTTCGACCGCGGTGCTGTGCCATGTCTGTTCGATCTGGTACATGCAGCTGACTTTTGAGACCGCCCGGCGGTATGACATTCCGGTCATCATCGCGGGATGGACCAGGGGCCAGGCAGCCCGGAGAGACCGGGCCTCCGGATGCGCGTATAATGCGCGGCAGGCGGAATTCATCCGCATGGCTGAAGCGACGGCGGCGTTCCTGGAAGGATATACGAAGAAAAATGTCCGGTACCGGGATTTTCCCCGGAGCATGGAGGAGGTCGTTAGCCGCGCGGCCCGGAAGCACCGGTGCGCGGTGCTTTCGCCGCATTGGTTCCTCCCGGCAGACAGTGATTCTTATATGGAGGTCCTGGAAAAAGAATTGCGATGGAAGATGCCTTTGGAAAGTTATCCTGCGCGGACGACCAATTGTTCGCTCAATTTCCTGTCGGTGTATCATTCGATAAAAAATTTCGGCTATACGCATTATCATGTTGAGATGAGCAAAATGATCAGGGAAGGCGTTCTGTCCCGCGCAGAGGCGCTTGAACTTTTGAAGACCGATTTCGACGAAGCGGCGCTCGACCGCATCCGGCGGCGTCTCGGATGCGGAGCATGATGCATTACAAGGGCGATCATAATCGCACAAAAAGGAGGCAGGCATGATAGGATGGCTTTTTTTAGCGCTGGTCGTTGCGTTCGGGTTGTGGCTGGCAAGTTCGTATAATCATCTCATCGCGCTCAAGAACGAGGTCCTGAACGGCTGGAAGCAGATCGACGTGCAGTTGAAGCGCCGGTACGACCTTATCCCGAACCTCGTCGAGACCGTCAAGGGCGTCATGAAATTCGAACAGGATACGCTGACCAGGGTCATCGAAGCGCGCAACAAAGCGGTGTCCGTGCAGGGTGTCGCCGACAAGGCGGTGCAGGAGAATATCCTTAGCGGCGCATTGCGCCAGCTTTTCGCCCTGGTGGAAAGCTATCCGCAGCTCAAATCCAACGAGAATGTCTCGAAACTCCAGGAAGAGCTGGTGACGACCGAGAACCGCATCGGTTTTGCCCGGCAGTTCTATAATGATATCGCCACGAAGTTCAACATCGCGATCCAGAGCTTTCCGGTGAACATGATCGCGGGCATGTTCAATTTCAAAACGGCTGAACTGTTCGAGGTCGCCGACGAGGCGCAGCGGCAGGCGCCCAAGGTCGACCTGACCCTCAAATGAGCATTGCCGGCGGCGTTCTGCCGGGTTAATCTCCTTGATAGTAACTTTGTTTTGCGGTAAAATATGGCCGTATGAGCGATATCGGTCCTTTTTTAAAGGAGGTTTTTCATGGCCGGCAATAAGATACTGGTGGTTGACGACGAAGTCGATGTGCGCGATATCCTGAGCAAGAAGCTGACCGAGAACGGGTATGCGGTCAGGGTCGTTTCATCGGGCAAGGATGTCCTTGAGCAGTGCAAGGCGGAGTGCCCGGACCTGGTGCTTCTCGATATCGTCCTGAGCGATACCGACGGATACTCGGTCGCCGAGGAACTGCGCCGGGACAAATCGATCCCGCGCATCCCCATCATCTTCATGACCGGCCAGGACCTCGACGTCCCCGAGATGGCCCGGAACAGCGCGCGGTTCGGTGTGTGCGATTTCATCACCAAGCCCTGCGCGTTCGCCGATGTGCTGGAGAAGATCCGGTTGTTCATATGAGCAAAAAAGACAAAAGGATCGTCCTGATAGCTCAGTGCCTTGTCAATCCGTACTGCCGCGTTCATATCCTCGGCCAGAATTTCCCCCTTTCCAAACAATTGATGGATTATTTTCTCGACCATAAAGTGGGCGTTATCCAGTATGCGTGCCCTGAAACGACCGCCATGGGCCTGATGCGCAATCCGCAGGGACGGCAGCAGTACGACAATATTTTTTTCCGCACTCATTGCAAGGAGATCCTGAAAACGCCGATGCTCATGGTCAGGGAGTTCATCAAGAACGGGTACCGCCTGTGCTGTTTTATCGGGCTGGAGAACAGCCCGACCTGCGGCATCCACTGGGGCAGGCACAAGGTCAATCGGTATCAGACGGAATCGCCGAATCCCGTCGATGCGTCTGATCCCGCGGATCCGGTGCTCATGGGCATTATGGCGGAGATATTGCAGGAAGAACTGGGCAAGGATTCCGTAAAGGTCCCGTTCCTGGAATTTCCCGCATTGCAGCCAGCCGGGTCCGAACGCGTTACCCGTTTCTGGCAGGATCTTTCGGCGCTGGTACAAACGTCTGCAATTTCCCCGGATGCGCCTTTGGCATAAGACGATCGCTATGAGACAGAGAACGTCGTTGCTGATATTTACCGCGGCCCTGTTGTGCGCTTCTTCATGTTTTGCCCTTGATTGGAGATCGCTCCACGAGGCAGCCGACCGTATTGACCTGCGTACGGCTTTGAAATGTGTTGAAAAAGACACCAGGTCAGTCGAAGACCTGTATATACTCGGATTGGTGTATCTGGATATGTTCCAGACGCGCAAGGCCGAGGAGGTGTTCGCCCGGATCGCGGACCTGGCGCCGGGAACGAAAGAAGCCGTCTGGGGAAGGGCGGAGGTTTTGCGCCGGTATCATCAAAATGACGAGGCAGAAGATCTGCTTGCCGGTATCGTCGAGTTGCACCCGGAATATTCTCCCGCGTTCCTGTCGCTGGCGTATGTCCGTTTCGCCCAGGCCCGGTTCCATGACGCAGCGAGTTCTGCGCTTGCGGTCGTGCGCAGGAAAGAGCAGGATGTCGATACGACCACGTACGCGCGCGCGCTTTTGATCTACGCCGGAGCCAAAGGCATGATCGCGCATTTCGGCGGGCCGATGTCGCGCATCATCAACGGTATTATCGTCATGCCGACGATCCAAAGGGCGCAAATGCTGAAAGCGGACAGCCCTGAAGTGTTGTTCGGGTTCGGCTGTTATTACCTGCTCGCGCCCCGGGGCCTCGGCAAGAATATCCGTCTTGCCAAATATTATCTTGAGCGGCTTGTGGAGGATGAACCGCTGTTCCCCGACGGGTTCGCGCGGCTTGCGCAGGTATACAAGGTCACCGGAGATATCGCGCGGTACGAACAGCTTTTGAATACCGCTCTGGATCTTGACCCGAAGAGCGAGCTCGCCCTTGATATCAAACAGAATACGTGCCGGTTCGTCTGTCCGGCTGCGAACGGCGATTGAAAGGATGCTATGAAATACGTTTGCATAGGGGTATATGCGTGTCTGTTCCTCGCATCGGCAATGACGCCCGCGTGGGCGGCCAATCCGGGCAATAAGCTCGTCCGGGGGATCGTCAATATCCCGACGAGCATTATTGAGATCCCTCATGCGTATTCCCGGTCGAGCGAGAGGCTCCGCGATTTCAGCCGGCGCCATCCGGAGGAATTCCTGACCCCCGCGGTGAACACTCCCTACCAGTATCTTCTCAAAGCGCCGTTCGTCGGCGTCGTGAAGATGATCGGCCGTCTGTGCGTCGGCTGCTACGATGTCGTCACGTTCCCGTTCTCACTGCCCCGGTATTACGCGCCGGTGTACGAGCCGGAATTCGTTTTCGACACCATGCCGTATGCTTTCAAGATATACGAACAGGGGGTGGTCAATATGGGGCGCGGCCATTACCGGCGCGCGATCGGGCGATTTACCCGGGTCCTCAAGATCGATCCCGATAACGCGCAGGCGCTCTATCAGCGCGGCAGGGCGTATGGCCTGATCGATCAATACCGGGCGTCCGTCAGAGATCTCCATGCGGCTGAACTGCTCGGATACCATCCGGAGCTCGAGCATATCGCGTCCCCGGACGACGATTGATATGAACCCGTTCACGACAATACTGTCTCGCCTTTTTGCTCCGGTCGTCAAGATGGTCTTCAGTGAGCATTCGATGCACGCGTTCATAAACGGCACGCTCGTGCGGACCACTATGCTTTTCGATATCGACGGAACACCCTCTGACCGGGGGGGATTTGCGTCGCGGTTCACGGCCGAATACCAGCGTCTGAAGTCCCTTCATCTGCAGTGGACGCTCGCCAGGCCGTTTATGATGGTTGAATTACAGGGTTCGGCGTCGTATAGAAAAGATTTTCAAGACCTCCTGGCGGGAACATTGTCCAGAATGGACGAATTCCGTCAGGTGTTGTTCTTGATGAACGGCAAAAGATTCTTTCTTGTCCGCGGCGCCTTGAAAGAAGTGCCGGCTGAGGGCCGGATGTCCAATGGCTGAATATATCTGCCCCCACTGCAAAAAACCCGTTTACGACGATGACGCGCTTTTGTGCCTGTATTGCGGCGAAAGCCTTGAGCGGCCGAAACACTTTTTGAGACCGAGGATCGTGCTCGTCTTTGTCGTCATTCTTTTGTTGGTAAGTTTTATCGCGTATTTTTTACGATGAAAAAATGCCCTTTTTGCGCTGAGGAGATACAGGACGCGGCGATCAAATGCAAGCATTGCGGTTCCATGCTCGCAGACCACGCGTCTCATAAATGGTATTTTAAAACGTCCATGCTCGCGGTCGCTTTTCTGTGCGTGGGGCCGCTTGCGATCCCGCTGGTCTGGATCAATCCCCGTTTCAGCGTGAACAAGAAGATCGTTGTGAGCGTGGTCATGCTGTTGATCTCCGTTGTCCTGGGGATCCTGGTCGTTCGTTCACTCGTATCCCTTAAAGAATATTACGATATACTGGCGATATAGCGCACCCGCGCGCTTTTGTAAAGGGGGACGGTCATGAAATCATCCCAATCGGATCCGCTTTCACTGAAGGAACTGCGTGAGATCGACGCATACTGGCGCGCCGCGAATTATCTTTCCGTCGGACAGATATACCTGCTCGATAACCCGCTGTTAAAAAAGCCGCTGGCGCTTGCGCATATCAAACCCCGCCTTCTCGGCCACTGGGGCACGACACCCGGGCTGAATTTCATTTACGTTCATATGAACCGGGTCATTAAAAAATTCGACCTGGACGCCATTTACATCACCGGGCCGGGCCACGGAGGGCCGGCGCTCGCTGCCAATACGTACCTCGAAGGCACGTACAGCGAATATTATCCCGATGTTTCACAGGACGAGCAGGGTATGCGGAAGTTGTTCAAGCAGTTCTCTTTTCCCGGAGGCATGCCCAGCCACGTCGGAGCGGAAACGCCCGGCTCTATCCATGAGGGAGGGGAGCTGGGGTATTCGGTCGCGCATGCGTTCGGCGCGGTTTTCGACAATCCCGGCCTTATCGCGGTATGCGTTGTCGGCGACGGGGAAGCGGAGACCGGGCCGCTGGCGGCCGCGTGGCATTCGAATAAATTCCTCAATCCCGCGACCGACGGAGCGGTCCTGCCGATACTGCATCTCAACGGCTACAAGATCTCCAATCCGGCAGTGCTGGCGCGCATCGACAAGGCCGAACTCAAGAGCCTGTTCGCCGGGTACGGGTATGAACCGTATTTTGTCGAAGGTTCCGATCCAAAAGCCATGCATCAGCTCATGGCAAAGACGATGGATTCGGTCATTTCGCGGATAAAGGCCATACAGAAGCGGGCGCGAAACACGCGGTCGAAGCATGTGGCGCGTCCGGCATGGCCCATGATCGTATTGAATACGCCCAAGGGATGGACCGGTCCCAAGAGTATCGACGGGCTCAAGACCGAGGGGTATTGGCGTTCGCACCAGGTCCCGTTCGCGGAAATGGCGGAAAAACCCGGCCACATCGCTGCGCTTGAGCGCTGGATGAAAAGCTATAAGCCGGAAGAATTGTTCGATGCGCGCGGAAGGCTCATCCCCGCGCTGGCGGCCCGTGCGCCCAAAGGCAAGCGGCGCATGGGCGATAATCCGCACGCCAACGGCGGATCGCTTTTGCGCGACCTTAAAATGCCTGATTTCCGCGCGTATGCCGTTGCGGTCGATACGCCGGGCGTGATCGAATCGGAGCCGACGCGCGTCATGGGATATTTCCTGCGCGATATCATGAAGGCGAACCGCTCGGCGCGGAACTTCCGCGTGTTCGGCCCTGATGAAACGACGTCGAACCGCCTCGGCGCAGTGCTCGAAGCGACCGGCCGAACGTGGCTGGCGAAGATGCTGCCTGAGGACGATCATCTCGCTCAGGACGGCAGGGTCATGGAGATATTGAGCGAGCATACCTGCCAGGGATGGCTCGAAGGGTATCTGTTGACCGGAAGGCACGGGTTGTTCTCGTGTTACGAGGCGTTCATCCATATCGTCGATTCCATGTTCAACCAGCATGCGAAATGGCTGAAGATATCAAGCCGCATTCCCTGGCGGCGGCCTATTGCGTCTCTGAATTATTTGCTGACGTCGCACGTGTGGCGGCAGGATCATAACGGGTCTTCTCATCAGGACCCGGGATTTATCGACCATGTGGTGAACAAGAAAGCGCAGATCATCAGGGTGTATCTTCCGCCTGATACGAACACGTTGTTGTCCGTGACCGATCATTGCCTGCGTTCGCGCCATTATGTGAACGTGATCGTTGCGGGAAAGCATCCGGGCCTGCAGTACCTGGATATAGACGCTGCGGTGAGGCATTGCACCAGGGGCATCGGCATATGGGAATGGGCGAGCACCGACCGTAACAGCGAGCCGGACGTGGTCATGGCGTGCGCCGGCGACGTGCCGACGATGGAAACGCTTGCCGCCGCGGATATCCTGCGGCAGCGTTTTCCGGAACTGAAGGTGCGCGTTGTCAACGTCGTCGATCTTATGACCCTTCAGCCGCAGAGCGAGCATCCGCACGGCCTGTCCGACAGGGATTTTGACAGCCTGTTCACCAAAGATAAACCGATCATCTTCGCGTTCCACGGCTACCCCTGGCTTATCCATCGCCTCTTGTACCGCCGCGCGAACCATAAGAACCTGCATGTCCGCGGATACAAGGAAGAAGGCACGACCACGACGCCGTTCGACATGACGGTCCTGAACGAGATCGACCGTTTCAATCTCGTCGACGACGTGATCGACCGCGTGGAAAGCCTGCACAGCACCGCAGGCCATGTCAAGGAATGGCTCCATAACAAGCTGGTCGAACACAAGCAGTACATCTCAACGCACGGGGAGGATATGCCGGAGATACGCAATTGGAAGTGGCCCTATGGCTCCTGATGCGGCGTTTGAGAAAGGGGCCTGTTATACCCGCGCGCAGATCCGCGATATGACCGGGGGCGGAAGCGTGCAGGATTATATGCCGGCTGCCGGAGGCAGGATACTGTGCGTATGTCTGTCGCAGGATTTCAATGCGGCCGAGCCGGTCATTCTCGTGGGCGCGGGCCCGGCCGTGCAAAAGCAGGCGGAGGCGTTTTGCGAACAGAACACGGCCGTGCCTTTGTTCTTTAAAAAAGAAGGCAATCAGTGGGAATACGCGGGTTCTTTCGGTCCGGAGCGCTGGAGCCAGGACCCGCAGGTCCTGGTTGATCGTGCCGAGGCGTCGGGGCGCGTCAATCTGACAAAGGTCATTTATCTGCGTGAAGCAGAAGGGTGATGCGGGCGGGAGGCGGGAAGTGAAAGTCATAGGTATTAACGGAAGCGCGCGCGCGGACGGCAATACCGCAATGCTCATCAGGCGGGTTTTTGCCGAATTGGAGAAGGAAGGGATCAAGACCGAATTGATCCAGCTCGCGGGCCTTGCCGTGCCGGGGTGTTCCGCGTGCTATCAATGCGTTTCCTCCAGGAATAAAAAATGCGCGATGGCCGATGACGCGGTCAACGGCTGCATCGCGAAAATGGCCGCGGCAGACGGGATCATCCTCGGTTCCCCGACGTATTTCGCCGACTGCACGTCGTCGATGAAATCCCTGATCGACCGCGCCGGGTTCGTATCGCGCGCGAACGGCCATATGTTCAGGCGCAAGGTGGGGGCTGCGGTGGTCTCGGTCAGGCGCGCGGGCGCGATCCACGCGTTCGATACGATAAACCATTTTTTTACCATCAACCAGATGATCGTGGTAGGATCGACATACTGGAATATCGGCATGGGCCGCAATATCGGGGATGTCGAAAAAGACGATGAGGGCATGCAGACCATGGCGGCGCTGGGCATGAACATGGCGTGGCTGCTCAAAAAGGTGGCGCAATGAGATGTGTTCGTTCTGTATCGGCAGCGCTTTTAACGGGCATTGTCCTGGCGCTGGTCCTGTTCTTCGCCTCCCGGGCGTTTTTCGAGAACCGGATGCTTCGCGCGGTCATCGAACGGCTCTCTGCGGATTCGCGCATCGCCGATATCGTGGTAACGTCGGTCGAGACCGACCCCGCGTCGGGTACGACGCGCACGACCATCAAATTCCTCGAATATGATACGCAGACGCAGCCTCTGCCGGCGAAATATTTCACGTTCTCCGGCAATATTATCCAGTTCCAGTCTCTGGTCATCAGATTCGACGACACGTATGTGAAGGCAGGCCATCCGCTCAAGGGGAAAAGCGCATATATTTTTCTGAAGGCGTTCGTGCTCGATGACGGAAAGGCCGAATCATTCGATATAAACAGGAAATACGAAATCCCGAGCGGATATGAGATCGAGGGCGTGTCGAAAGATTTTCAAAGGCGTCTCTGGCGCCAGTTCTGGGATTACGCGCTTGATCCGGCTGCGGCAAGCCGCATGGGCGTTAAGAACGCGCAGCTTGAGGCGCCGGGCACGCGGTTCGTTCCGGGAAAACTGTATTCGATCAAGATCGAGCATGACGGCGGCATGCGCATCGATGTGCAGAATCTGCCTCTGATCCTGAAAGGGGAGAGGCCGGTTTTTTAAGATCTTCACGGCAAGGAGCGGAGTATGAGAAAACTATTTTTTTGCGCGGCCTGCGCGATGATGTTTGCGTGCATTACCGGGTGCGCGTCTTTGTCGCAGCCCACGGCGCAGGTCGATAACTATGCGGGGACCGCGGCATTGCCGCCGTATGCGGGGCCCAAGGCGCGCATTGCAATTGCCGATTTCGAGATCAAGGCGGCGAAGGCGCATCGTTCGATCGGCACGGGGCTGCGGGAGATGCTTATCACGTCGCTGGTCAACAGCGATCGTTTCAGCGTGATGGAACGGCAGGTATTACAGGCGGCGATGCAGGAACAGGAACTTTCCGCGTCGGGCGCCGCGGCGCCGGGCGGCGTGCGCAGGGGCAGTATCAAAACAGCCGACCTGATCGTGACCGCTGCGGTCACCGAGTTCGAACCGCGGTCGGTCGGCGGCAGGGGAGGCCTGGGCGCCGGAGGCAGTGTCGGGTCGGTCATACTCGGCGGTATCATTGCCGGTTCGATGAACAAGGCGCATATGGCCCTGGATATCCGTGTTATCGACGCGTCGACGTCTGAAATACTCTCCGCCACGCGCGTGCAGGGCAAGGCATCGGATTTTGCAGGGGGGTTCGGCGTTGCGATATTCGGCGAGGGAGCCCTCGGCACCGGCCTGAGCGGTTATGCGAAGACCCCGATGGAAAAAGCGATACGCGTGTGCATCATCGAAGCGGTCAAACACATTGCGCAGACGGTGCCGGCGAATTATTTTAAATATTAAGGAGGAAGATGATGAGGATCGTTCAGATCGTTGTTCTATCTTTGCTCGGCGCGGCAGTTGTGCTGGCTGCGGGAGCCGTCATCTTTGTCAAGACGTTCGACGTGAACAAATATAAGCCACAGATAATCGCGCAGGCGAATACCGCGTTGAACCGCCGTGTCGATTTCGACCGCGCCAGGCTCGATATTTCCCTGAAGCAAGGGATCAATATCAGGATATCGGACCTGGTGATCGGGGAGGATCCGTCGTTCGGAGAGGGTGATTTCTTGAGGATCAGGGAGATCTCCGCAGCCATCGATGTGATCGGGTATCTTTTGCGCAAACAGATCAACGTTCCCGATGTCCGTATCGATACGCCGCGGGTGACCATTATCCGGCAGAAAGACGGCAGTATCAACGCAGCCAGTTTCGGCGCTGCCGCGCCTGAGGGGTCCTCTGCCGAGAGCGCTGCCATGACCGCTGCCAGGACCGCTGCGGCTGTCAATGCGCCGCAGAAAGTGCTTGCCCTGCCTGAGATGCTCATATCGTCCGTACGGCTGGAGAACGGCGCGGTCACGTACATAGACCGCAGTTTCGATCCGGCGGTGACGCTTGATGTGACGGATATTTTTGTTACGGTGAGCAGGATATCTTTGAGCGAGCCGTTTCCTTTTACGCTTGAAGCGGCGGTGCTGGCTTTGAAAAAGAATATACGCGTCGACGGCAATGTCAGCATCGATCCGGCGTCGAACGAGATCACGGTGTCCGGTTTGAACGCGCAGACCGAGCTTGCGGATATCGTGATGGCGAAGATACCGGTCGCATTGCCCATGACAGCGGGTATGCCGCTGCCGGAAAGCGTCAAGGGGCTTATCCGCGTCAAACTCGATTCATTGACGGCGGGTGCGAAAGGGATGGGGCCGTTCCATGCGGCTGTCAACGTGTCGGACGGCGTTGTCCGGATGAAAGAGATCTCGTCGAGCGTGCACGGTATTGCGGCGGATATCGGGTTGACGCAGGCCGATGCCGCACTGAACAAGGCGTCGCTGTCGATCGGGTCGGGCGCTGTTGAATGCTCGGGCGCGTTGAAGGATTATGCCGGCGCGCAGAAATACAGTATGTCTGCGGACATCCGCGGTTTGAACGTCCGGGAGATTATCGCTCAGGATGACGCTCCTTTCAAGGTCGAAGGCGTTGTTTCCGGCACGGTCAAGGCCGCCGGCGAAGGTTTTTCCGCCGATGCGGTGCGGTCGAATCTTTCAGCAACGGCGGACATGAGCCTGTCAAAGGCGCGGCTGGTCGATCTGAATATTTTACGCGCTGTGCTTGACAGGATATCGATCATTCCCGGGTTGTCCGGCGCCGTTGAAGCAGGCCTGCCCCAGGAACTGAAGAAGAAATTGACGCAGAAAGACACGGCGTTCTTGGACATGAAGCTTCCGGTCGCTGTCGAGAACGGGCGGGTGCTGATCAGGAATACGGCGATCGCGAGCGACGAATTCATTTTTAAAGGCCAGGCGCAGGCAGGTTTCGACAAGTCGTATTCGCTGGAAGGCGATTTTCTGATAACGGAGGGTTTTTCCGGGGCGATGGCCGCTGCCGTGCCGCAGCTGCAATACCTGCTGAATGACGAAAAACAGATATATATCCCGCTGAAGGTTTCCGGCACGGCGTCGCAGATCAGGTTCAGCGTGGATCTCGATTATATAGGAAAAAGACTGCTGGAGAACCAGGCGAAGCAGCAGGTTTTCAAAGCGCTTGATAAAGCGCTCGGCGGTTCCCCGCAGCCCGGCACAGGCGGCGCGGCAGGCCAGGAAGCGGGGCAGGACAGCGCTTCCGCGGTCAAGGAAGCCGTCGGGTCGATCATCGGGAATATTTTCGGGAAATGAACTGATGAAGGAGGGATCATTGTCGGAAGGTCGATCGCCCGGGCGCAGTCGTTGGCGTATTGCCGGTGTCTGCGCCGCAGTGTGCTTATTATTGAGCAGTCCTGCGGCCGGACAGGACCGTCCGAAAGAGAAGATCGTTTACCGGATATCGACGGGCGGCTATGCCGAATATCATGACATGGGCGTTGTCGAACGGAACGGACGGCAGGTCAGGATGGTGACTTTTAAAACGTATATCGGCGGGCTCATGGACGGGTTCGAGCGCATATACGGCGAAGCGGACACATTCCTGCCTTTGCGTATCGAACGGGATGTCCGGTTCGCGTTCAGGAAAGAGTATCTGATAGAAGATTATGACCCTCCGTCGTCATCCGTCACCATTAAAAAATACGTGCGCGACAGGTTCGCGGCCGAATTCCGTATCGTCAAGGACCGCCCTATCCAGAACGCTATTCTGCTGCGGTCGTATCTCAAGACAATACCGGACCTGCGCGTCGGCTGGAGCGTCGATATCAGCATTCCCGATCCGTACACGGTGACGCTGGAATCTTTCGAAGATATCGAAGTCCCCGGGGGGAAATTTCCGACGTACCATTTTGTCAGCAAACCCCGTCAATTCGAGCTCTGGGTGACCCGGGATGCATCACGCATACCGGTCAAGCTTGCGGTTAAAAAAGGGTATCGGACGTCGGTTGAGATGAAGGCCTATAGCGTGAGCCCATAAGCCCGCTTCGGGCGTACTGCCTGATAAAATATGACTTGCCTATTTCGGCAGGGGCACTAAAATATACATGGGTCTGTTCGGGCACGTGCTTTTCCGGAGGTTCTGATGGACTGGAACGCATTGCTTCAATCAACGCTTATACTGTTCGCGATCGTCAATCCGGTCGGCAGCATCCCCATATTCCTGCAGTTGACGGGTACAATGACCCGCGATGCGCGCGCGGCAGCGTTCCGGACCGCCGTTTTCACTTCCCTGATCATATTGTTCATATTCATCCTCGCGGGTAAAAGCATCCTGACGTATGTTTTCAGGATACAGGTCTTTGACCTGATGGCCGCAGGAGGACTGCTGCTTTTGATCATCGCGATCGACCATCTTGTCTTCGGGGCGCTGGTCAAAAGCGTTGCCGCGTATGAAAAACAGGACGCGTGGCATATCGGCGCGGTGCCGATCGCCTGTCCCATTCTTGCGGGACCGGGCGCCATGATGACCGTGTTCGTTATCTTCTCCGAGCACGGGTTCCTGGTCGCGGCAGGCGCAAGCGTTATTGTGCTGGGATGCACCTGGCTTCTTTTGCATTTTATCGATGCGATCCATGGTTTTCTCGGAGAGGTCGTCTGCCTTGTGTTGTCCAAGATATTGAGCCTTTTTCTGGCCGCTATCGGCGTACGGCTTCTTATGCAGGGACTTTCATATTATTTCAAATGAATCCCGATCCGTCAACGGTAGAAAGGATATGTGCATGATCCGTTTTTTACTCTTGCTGCTGATCGCAATAGCCCCGTTGGTCGAGTGCCGCGCCGAAGGCGACCCGCCGATATCCATCGCTATTGAAGGGGTGATGGTGGATAAAAAGGATGCCGTTGCGCTTATTGACGGCCATATTTTTGCCGTCGGCGATATGGTACAGGGCGCTAAAATAATCGAGATCACCAATACCCATGTCAAGGTCGAATATGAAGGCGAAGCATATTCTTTGCCCGTCGGGATCGGCACGATTGCCCCGTATCCCGAGGAGGAGCCGGGTATTAAGGATAAGATCGTGAATTGGATGCAGTCGTTCGGCAAAAAACCCGAGCAGGCGCAGCAGAAACCGGTCGTTAAGAAAACGGGCATTGAGATAGAGAAAGTAAAAACCGTTGAAGTTCCCGCGCCCCCTGCGGTTCCTGCGGTAACTCCTGCCATAACGCCTTCTTCCGAAGTGCAAAGTCCTGCAGCGGACAAGGCCATGCCTGCGTCTGTCGATGAGAGAACGAAAGCTGATGAAGCCGCTGCACAAGCGCAATCCCGCAAGGAAAGGATCCGGGAAGAGAAAGTTCAGGCGGAGCTTGCGCGACAAGCGAAGATCGAGGAGCGAAAAGCTGCGCGGGAGCAGGCAGCGCGCGAAAAAGCCGAACGCGAGCAGGCAGAGCGGGAACGCATCGCTAAAGAGAAAGCCGCGCGTGAGCAAGCAGAGCGCGAGCGTCAGGCAAAGCTTGAGGCAGAGCGAATTAAGGTAGAACAGGAGCTTCAGGCACAACTTGAAGCAGAGCGTGTGCGCAAAGAGCAGGAGCGTCAGGCCAAGATCGCAGAAGAAAAAGCGAAAGTAGAACAAGTAGCACGTGAAAAAGCCGCGCGTGAACAGGCAGAGCGCGAGCGTCAGGCAAAGCTTGAGGCAGAGCGAATTAAGGCTGAGCAGGAACGCCAGGCACAAATTGAAGCAGAGCGTGTGAGGAAGGAACAAGAGCGCCAAGCCAAGATCGCCGAGGAGAAAGCCAAAGCAGAACAAGCAGCGCGCGAAAAAGCCGCACGCGAGCAGGCAGAGCGGGAACGCATCGCTAAAGAAAAAGCTGAGCGCGAGCAAGCTGAGCGCGAGCGCCAGGCAAAGCTTGAGGCAGAGCGAATTAAGGCTGAGCAGGAGCGCCAGGCAAAGATCGCCGAGGAGAAAGCAAAAGTAGAGCAAGCAGCACGTGAAAAAGCTGCGCGTGAACAGGCAGAAAGAGAACGTATCGCTAAAGAAAAAGCTGAGCGTGAGCAAGCAGAGCGGGAACGTCAGGCAAAGCTTGAGGCAGAGCGAATTAAGGCTGAGCAGGAACGCCAAGCCAAGATCGCCGAGGAGAAAGCCAAGGCAGAACAGGCAGCGCGCGAAAAAGCCGCACGCGAGCAGGCAGAGCGGGAACGTATCGCTAAAGAAAAAGCTGAGCGCGAGCAAGCAGAGCGGGAACGTCAGGCAAAGCTTGAGGCGGAGCGAATTAAGGTAGAACAGGAGCTTCAGGCACAACTTGAAGCAGAGCGTGTGAGGAAGGAACAAGAGCGCCAAGCCAAGATCGCCGAGGAGAAAGCCAAGGCAGAACAAGCAGCGCGCGAAAAAGCCGCACGCGAACAGGCAGAAAGAGAACGTATCGCTAAAGAAAAAGCTGAGCGTGAGCAAGCAGAGCGCGAGCGTCAGGCAAAGCTTGAGGCAGAGCGAATTAAGGCTGAGCAGGAACGCCAGGCAAAGATCGCCGAGGAGAAAGCAAAAGTAGAGCAAGCAGCACGTGAAAAAGCTGCGCGTGAACAGGCAGAAAGAGAACGTATCGCTAAAGAAAAAGCTGAGCGCGAGCAAGCAGAGCGCGAGCGCCAGGCAAAGCTTGAAGCAGAGCGTGTGCACAAAGAGCAGGAACGCCAGGCAAGGATCGCAGAAGAGAAAGCTAAGGCAGAACAACCGGCGCGCGAACAAGCTGAACGCGAGCAGGCGGAACGTGATCGCATCGCTCAAGAGCAGGTAGAGCGCGAGCGTCAGGCTAAGCTTGAGGCAGAGCGAATTAAGGCCGAGCAGGAACGCCAGGCAAAGATCGCAGAAGAAAAAGCTAAAGCAGAACAAGCCGCGCGTGAACAAGCTGCCCGCGAGCAAACAGAACGTGAGCAGGAAGCTCGGGAGCAGGCTGCCGCGGTCCCTCCTGAGGACAAAGCGGTTATTGACCAGATATTCGCTACACCCGGCAAACATAATCCCGTTCTTTATGCGGAAAAAATGAATGAGGCAAAGAGGTATTTCAGGGATGCAGAAGCTGCCGAAAAGACAAATAACGCAATAGCGTTTGAATTATACTCGAGTACGATACAGTCGGTCACCTGGGCAGTGCGGTATGGCCCGAAGGAGACAGGTTTTGGAAGCGCTGACCGAAAACTAATGTTCCACATGCTTCAACAATCCTTAAGCAAACGAAGGGAAATTGCCGAATCTGTATTAGGGAGCGATATTGCCGCTTCCGATGATGATGACGGCAGTTCAAGCAAAGGTAAAAAAGGCGGATTGAAAGGTTTATTCGGCAAATAACGCCGTTGTCACGAAGCTCCGGAAATGATTTGTCCCCGCCGTGCCGCTGTGATACAATAAAGCCATGATCATAGCGTTACTCATCCTCACTGCCGTCAATACGGGTATCTTGCTCTATCTGCTGATGCATAAAAGCGAGGTGAAGAGCCTCGAGCAGTCGCTGCGGCAGGAATTGTCCGCGAACCGCCAGGAGATCAATAACTCCCTCACCGCGTTCGGAAACGCCGTCGTATCCCGTGTCAATGAAATAGCGACCCTGCAGTTCAATCAGATGAATTCCCAGACGCAGGCGATCGAAGCGAAGCTTAAGTCTATCCAGGACGATAATTCCCTCAAACTCGAGCAGATGCGCGCGACCGTGGATGAAAAGCTTCAGGGCACGCTCGAAAAGCGGCTCGGCGAGTCGTTCAGGCTCGTCGGCGCTCAGCTTGAACAAGTGCAAAAAGGCCTCGGTGAGATGCAGACGCTTGCATCAGGGGTCGGCGATCTTAAAAAGGTCCTGACGAATGTCAAGACGCGGGGAATGTGGGGCGAGATCCAGCTCGGCAATCTGCTTGAGCAGATATTGACCCCCGAGCAATATCTCACTAATGCCGTTACGAAGAAAGGTTCCAGCGAACGGGTCGAGTTTGCCGTGATCCTGCCGGGCAAGGAGCGGGAGCGGATGCTTTTGCCGATCGACGCGAAATTCCCCAAAGAAGATTATGAGCGCCTTCTCGAGGCGCAGGAACAGGCGAACAGCGAGCTCATCAAGCAGGCGTCCAAGTCACTCGAAGAGCATATCAGGCTCCAGGCCCGGTATATAAACGAAAAATATATCAATTCGCCTCACACGACGGATTTCGGCATCATGTTCCTGCCGACTGAAGGCCTGTATGCCGAAGTGCTCCGTATCCCCGGGCTGTTCGAGTCGCTGCAGTCGAAATACCGCGTTATCGTCGCAGGGCCGACCACCATCGCCGCGATCCTGAACAGCCTCCAGATGGGATTCCGGACGCTCGCCATCGAGAAACGCACGAGCGAGGTCTGGAAGATGCTGCTCGGCGTCAAGACCGAATTCGCGAAGTTCGGCGAGATCCTGGACCGGACGAAGAAGAAGATCGAAGAAGCGGGGAATATTATAGATGAGGCATCGTCAAAGTCCCGCAATATAGAACGGAAGCTGAACAAGGTACAGGATCTTCCTGCCGGCCCGATCGACGCGATAGAAGACAAAGAAGCCAGTGGCTAAACAAGATTCCAAAACACAAGCCCCGCCGCCTCATCCTCCCGAAGTGCTTGTCGTAGAAGCGTCCGCAGGAGCGGGCAAGACATTTGAGCTTGCCAGCCGGTACCTGCGGCTTTTGCTCGATCCGTCCCTCCAGGCGCGCGAGATCCCCTTAAAGAACATACTTGCCATTACGTTCACCAATAAAGCCTGTCTTGAGATGAAGGCCCGGATCCTTTTGTTCCTGAAACAGCTCGCTCTGGACCAGTTCAGGGAAGAGAAGGATAAGGAAAACCTTTTGTCAAAGATATGCGTGCCTGCGGAGCATGCGTGTGAAAAAGCGTATCTGGCGATGGACGAGATCATCAGGCGGTATAATTATTTCCAGGTTCAGACCATCGACAGCTTTATCAACGCGATCCTTTCGGGCTGTGCGTTCAAGCTCGATCTGTCGAGCGATTTCCGGATCAAGAACGACCTCCGCGAGTACCTGGCCTACAGCTTTGACGAGCTCATCGAGCAGGCCAATGAAGATCCTGCGGTTAAAGCGCAGTTCCACCGGTTCCTGCAGCATTATCTTCATCTTGAGAACCGCCGGTCGTGGTTCCCTAAGAACGATATCATCGAGATCATGGGGCTCTTGCTCGGCAGCCGGAATAGCTACGGCCTGCCGTTCGCAAAATTCGGCAAGAGCATCGAGCAGATACGGGCGCTGCGCAGCCATATCAGGGATATGATGCTTGAGCTTATTCAGGATTTCCCCGAAGGGGCAAACGGCACGTCATGGGGCAAGTTCAAGAAAGATTTCAGTGACGCCGTCGAGGCCGGCGCCATTGACGATTATTTTAATCCGTTCTCGAAAGCGCAGTTCCCCGCAAAAAAGGATGCGCGGATCCCCGGCAGGGCCAATGACCTGTGGAAGGAGATCAAGAATTCCATCGGGCAGTTGTATGAATGGGAGGCATTCACGCGGTATGACCCGTATATCGATATCTTCCAGGGGGTCGAAAAGAATTTCACGCGCGCGTGCCGCGATGACGACGTGATGTTTCTTGCCGAACTGAACGCGAAGGCGCGGGATCTTTTTATCTTCGGGTCCATCAGCGTCCCTGAATTGTATTACCGGCTTGCCACGCAGTTCAGGCATTTTCTTATAGACGAGTTCCAGGATACGAGCGTTCTGCAATGGCAGAATGTGTTTCCTATGGTAGAGGAGGCGCTGGCGACAGGGGGGTCCCTGTTCTATGTAGGGGACAAGAAGCAGGCGATATTCCGGTGGCGGGGCGGAGAGGTAACGCTTATGGAGTATCTCAAGCGGCAGCTTGCGGCGTTCAATGTCAAGCCCCGGCCTCTCACCAGCAATTTTCGTTCGCAGAAAGAGATCGTCGAGTTCAATAATGCCGTTTTTTCTCCGGATAATATCAGAAGTATGCTCGGCCGTGCCGGGGAACTCAAGAGCAGCTTTGCAAAGCTGGGGGACGGCGATATCGACGAGATATGCGCTATTTTCTCGAATTCGCACCAGACGTACAAGGAGAAATATTCCCGCGGATACGTCGAGGTCAATTCCGTGGACATTGCCGACAATGAGGCGGCGCGGGATTATGTCAGGAATGAGATGTACCGGCGCATTGCGGAGTTGACGACGCGCTTCAGGCCGGCAGACATCGCGATCCTCTGCCGGAGCAATGACGAGGTGGAGAGGGTTACATCCTGGCTTCTCGAGGAAAAATTGCCCGTTGAATCGGAAAAAACCCTGAACATCCGCGAAAACTCCCTCGTCAAGGAGATCATAGCTTTTTTGACGTTCCTGAATTCGCCCATCGACGACCTGGCCTTCGCGACGTTCATTATGGGCGATATCTTTACGCATGCAAGCGGGATCTCGAACGACAGGATCCGCGATTTTCTTTTTTCCGTTGGGAGCGGTTCGCGCCATGCGGCGCGGCCGTATCTCTACCGGACCTTCAGGAATGCGTTCCCTGCGGCATGGGAGCGCCATGTCGAGGGCTTTTTCAAAACCGCGGGATTCGTTCCTTTATATGAACTCGTTATTACGTTTCTTATGAAGTTTTCGGTCCTTGAACATTTTCCGAATGCGCAGGGATTTGTGATGAAGTTCCTCGAAGTCATCAAGGAGCAGGAAGAGGATAATCAGAACATTGCCCGGTTCCTCGATTATTTCGCAGACGAACTGCCGGAGAACCTGTTCGTGCATGTCGCATCGAGCGATTCCATACGGGTCCTGACGATACATAAATCGAAGGGGCTGGAATTCCCGGTCGTGATCATCCCGTTCTTCGAGATAAATATCCGCATCGGGGCCGGATCGGACAAACGTTCCGGGTTTGTGGTCGATGCCCATGACGAGCATCTGGGGCTGATATCTTTGAAACAGGATTACGGAAAATTTTCGTCTTGTCTTGCCGAGCGGTACCGGATGGAGTACAAGAAGGCGCTTATCGACGAGTTGAACAATCTGTATGTCGCTTCGACACGGCCGCGTCTGGAGCTTTATATATTCGTGCCGGCGCGAGCCGGAAGGGAGCTTAATATAGCCGGCGTCCTTGTCCCTGAGGACAAGCGGATATGCGGGACTGCAGGGCCGTATCCGCCTCAAAAGGATAAACAGCGGCCTGATACGATACGGCTGGGGATATCGCAATATAAGGACTGGATCGGTTTTTTGAAAGACGAGTTCGATGATCTTTCCTCGGTCCGGGATCATGACCGTATGATGCGGGGCACTGTGCTGCATGCCGCGCTTGCAGGCGTCGGAAATTGCGCCGGCTGCGATCCGCGGATGGCTGTTATGCATGCGATCGACAGGGTACGGCTTCAGTTCCCGTTCTTCAAGGAATGGGTTTCGGCGGAGCAGACGCTTGTGCGGCTTGTCGAAAGCGAGGCTGCGCGCGGGTTCTTCATTGTTCCCGGCGGGGACGTGTTCACGGAACGCGAGATGGTCGATACGGCGGGCAATACGCGCCGCACGGACCGTTTGATCGTCACTGCCCGGCAGGTCGTGATTGTCGATTATAAAAGCAGCAGGGCTGCCGGCAGCTTCTCCGCGGACCAGATACGTTCGTATGCGGCGATCCTGCGTTCAATATACCCGGGCCGGCAGGTCCGGGGGGTTCTTGTGTATCTTGACGATCTGAGCGTGGAAGAGGTCATATGCAGCGGGTGATCACCTATAACTTGTCCGATAATCTTGTGGAGAAGCTTATCGATCTGGTCGTCAGGGAATATCTGACGATGGATGAGGATATCAGCAGGCTTGCGTTCGTGTTCGGCGGCAAACGGCCCGGGCTTTTTTTGAAAAAGGGGCTTGCAGCGCGCATGAGCCGGGGATTTTTTCCTCCCGCGTGTTTCTCCATGGACGAATATGTCGATTACACGCTGTCGCGGACAGGACAGTTTGCCCCGATAAACGATCTCGAGGCGTGCTTCCTTATGTACCGGCTTGTCGAACAGCATACGCCCGGTATATTAAAGCGCAGGGAGAGTTTTTCCGAATTCCTGCCGTGGGCGCGCCAGATCATACGGTTCATCGATCAGCTCGACCTTGAGGATATCGACGCGGAATCGGTCAAGAGCATCCAGTTGAATGCGCAGATCGGGTATGATGTCCCCGCAGATATCAACATGCTTCTTGAGCATATCCTCTTGCTTCGTGAGGGATACCACCGCGAATTGCAGGCCCGGGGGCTTGTGTCGCGCGGCCTTGCGTATCTGTCAGCCAGCCGTATCGATACGCCGGATCTGGCTGCTTTCGACAAGGTGTTTTTCTGCACGTTGTTCTATCTTCATAAGACGGAAGAACGTCTTATCCGCAATGTCTGCGCGCAGGACAAGGCAGTGCTTGTGTTTCAGGGAGGCAGGGAATGGTCCGTTATCGATGCTCTGGCCGGCCGCACGGGGTGGGCCGCAGGATCTCCCGCAGCGGTAGGGCCGGCGTATGACCTTTCGATCAGGGCAGGGTTCGATCTGCACTCGCAGGTATGCCTGGTCCGCGACATCGTCAAGGATCTGCGTGCGGACGCGGATACGGTGATCGTTCTTCCTGATGCCAACAGCCTGATCCCGCTTGTATCCGAGGTGTCCGGAATGTGCGGCGATTTCAATGTGTCGCTCGGATATCCGCTGAAGCGCTCGCCCGTATATTCGCTGTTCGAGTGTATTGCCCGGGCTCAGCAGACCAGGAAAGACGGAAAGTATTATACCAGGGATTATCTGCGGGTTTTGAGCCATCCGCTTGCCAAGAACCTGCGTTTTGTCAATAACGACCCGTCGATCACGAGGATCCTTGTGCACACGGTCGAGGAGATCGTCATCGGCATGGAGGAGACCGAGTTCGGCGCGAGCCTGTTCGTGGATCCTGTTGCGTTAGCCCGGTCTCATGAAGTCTATGATCTGGCGCTTGCCAAGATGAAGAACATGGGCCTTGGTATCTGCGCGGATGATCTGCGGGACCTGCTTGGACATCTGCACGCGGTCCTGCTTTCCGAATGGGAGGCTGCGTCGACGCTATCGGGTTTTGCCCGTGCGCTTGAGCGTATCCTGCAGTCCCTTCTCGAGAAAAGCTTCATTGATAATTATCCGCTTAATCTGAAGATCATAGGGCGCGTCATGTCCATCAGGGACGAATTTGCCAACGCCACATTCGCCGGCGAGGCTTTCAAACAGGACGAGCTTTTCAAAGTGTTCCGCAACCGGCTTGATAACGAGATGGTGAGTTTCGCAGGATCTCCGTTAAAAGGCCTGCAGATCCTGGGGCTTCTCGAAACGCGGTCGCTTAATTTCAAGAACGTCATCGTCATGGATACCAATGAGAACAAGCTTCCCGCGGTCAAGATAACGCAGCCGCTTATCCCGCGCGAGATCATGGTCAGGCTCGGGCTTGATCAGCTGGAGCAGGAGGAAGAGATACAGCGGTATCAGTTCAAGCGGCTCATTTCCGCTGCCGAGCGGGTGTATCTTGTGTATCAGGAAGATAACCGTAACGAGCGCAGCAGGTTCATCGAGGAGATCATCTGGGAGCGGGAGAAGTCGGGCAAAAAACTTGATGTGCTTGCGGTTTCGCAGGCCCGTTTCGGCATCGATATGCAGCCGCGCAGGGTTTCGATACGGAAAAAGCCGCACGAGCTTGAATTTCTCCGTTCCATGACGTATTCCGCCTCGGGGATCAATACGTATCTGGGATGCCCGCTTCAGTTCTATTACCGGTATGTGCTCGGGTTAGAAGAGAAGGAAGACCTTCTGGAGGTCCCGGAGGCGGCGGAGATCGGGACCTTTGTCCATGAACTGCTTGAAACGACATTCGCGCGGTTTCTTCATAAACGGCCCGTTATCGATGCTGCATTTGAAAAATATTTCTTTAAAGAGTTTGAAGCGCAGTTCAGCCAAAAGCTTGAAAAGCGCATGCGGTCTGATTCGTTCCTTTTAAAAGCGGTCATGGACCTTCGCATGAAGGAATTTCTCGGGTTCGAACGGACGCGGCCCGTAGCGCAGGTGCTCGGCCTTGAGCAAAAACTGTCAGGCAGGATCCGTTTCGGCGCCGGCGCGGAATACGAGTTCCAGGCCCGTGTCGACCGCATTGACCGGCTTGCCGACGGCACGGTCGTGGTGATCGATTACAAGACCGGCGACGTCAAGCATATTACGCCCCGGCGCGGGATCGTCGTCGATCCGGCGCTTTTTGATCGGAAATGGATCAGGGATAATATCAGATCCTTTCAAATGCCGCTGTATCTGCATTTTCTTGACGAACGGTTCCCTTCCGGGCGCACCAACGCATGCCTGTACAATATCCGCGAAGCGGGCGACAGGGATTGCCTGATGTACTTGCTCGGGACCGAGCAGGACATGGCGGATAAAGACCGGGTCATGGCCGGATATATGTCGGCGCTCGGTTTTATCCTGGATGAGATCCTCGATCCCGACCGGGCTTTCGAGCCGGATGATTCCGACGAACATGCGTGCGGCTATTGCCCGTTCGGAGCGTTGTGCAAATGAGCGTGAAGATTCCGACATATCCCGTATTCAGGCCGCTGGTTCTTGAGGATAAGAAAGTGTTCGATGCCGCATTCGCTGCTTTCCCTCCTGAAAACTCGGAATATACGTTCACCAATCTTTTTTCGTGGCGCATCCAGCATGGATTTTGCGTCAGCAGGTTCGGCGGCATGCTGATCCTTGCGGCTGAAAAGCATGGTCAGAAGGAATATTGCCCGCCGATCGGCGCCGGCGATGCCCGTGGTGTTATCCGCAGGATCCTGGCCGATACGAAGAGCCGGTTCGTCCGTATCCCCGAAAATATGCTGTCTGTTGTGGCGCGCGATCCTGATATCAAGGCTGTTGAGGATCGCGATAACGCCGATTATGTGTTCTTTACAAAGGACCTCATCGAATTGAAAGGGCGCAGGTACGACGCCAAACGGAATTTTATCAAGCATTTTAAATCTGCGTATCGCTTTGATTATGTTCCGGTGACCGAGGCGGAGATCGGCGAAGTCCTTCGGTTCCAGAATGTGTGGTGCGTTGAAAAAGGCTGCGGCCAGAGCAAAAGCCTGCAGGATGAGGCGGACGCGGTGAGAACCATGCTTGCGCATTTGCGGCTTTTTTCTCTCAAAGCCGGCGCACTGGCCGTTGACGGCGCGATCTGCGCCGTATGCATTGCCGAAGCGCTCAATCATGAAACGCTCGTGATCCACGCTCTCAAAGGGGCCAAAGGGATGAACGGCATTTATCCAACGTTATTCAACGAGTTCCTGCGCCGGGAAGCGGCCGCGTATCGGTATATAAATATGGAACAGGACCTGGGAGTGCCGGGATTACGGGCCTCCAAGGAGTCGTATCAGCCGGTGCGCATGACCAGAAAATTTACTTTGAGTTTGACTGTTTAAGCGGTAAAATGATCGTGGGATATGTCAGCAAAGGAGGGCAAAGATGGCTGAGATCCAGAAAAGAATCCTGATCATCGATGACGAAGCGGACATATGCGATTTTTCCAAGCGTATTCTCGAGCGCACGGGGAATTATGAGGTTTTTACCACTCAGGATTCGCAGGACGGTATTTTCATCGCAAAGGACAAGAAACCGGATCTTATCCTCCTTGATATCAACATGCCGAAGCTTGACGGCGGCGAGGTCGCCCAGACCTTGTCTGAATTTTCGACGACAAGATCGATCCCTATCGTATTCATTACCGCGTTGATGAAAAAAGAGGAACTGGATCAGGAAGGCAAGGTCAATAAATATTTCTTCCTTCCGAAACCGATATCTCCCGAGGAACTGGTCGGCAAGGTCGGGCAGATATTGGCCATGAAATAACTCGTTGCATAATCATCCGCCATAAGGAGTCAGCAAATGGGCAAATCCATCAAAGGCACGGTAACGGAGAAGAATCTGTTGACCGCATTCGCGGGAGAGTCACAGGCGCGCACACGGTACACCTATTTTGCTTCGGCGGCGCGCAAGGAAGGATTCGAGCAGATCGCAAATATTTTTATGGAAACAGCCGAAAACGAAAAAGAGCACGCCAAGGTTTTCTTTAAATATCTTGAAGGCGGAGAGGTCGAGATCATTGCATCGTATCCCGCAGGGATCATCAAGGATACGAAGTCGAATCTTGAGCACGCGGCAGCAGGAGAACAAATGGAATGGACCGCGATCTACGCCGATTTTGCAAAGACCGCGCAAGAAGAAGGATTTCCTGATATAGCCAATTCGTTCACGCAGATCGCCAAAGTCGAGAAATTCCATGAATCGCGCTACCGAAAGCTTGCCGCTAATATAGGGGCGGGCAAGGTTTTTAAGAAAAAGACGGTTACGAAATGGCATTGCGTTAACTGCGGTTATGTTCATGAAGGTGTCGAAGCCCCGAAGGAATGCCCTGCCTGCAGGCATCCGCAGTCGTTTTATGAAGTTCTTGCCGAGAATTTCTGACTTTTGCCCCTGTTGATGAAAAGTATCGAATAAAGGCGCCGTGCTTATTTATTGCAACAAAAGGCCTTCGGACAACGTTGCCTTGAGCACAGGTTTGCTTTGGTATGAAAAATGCTGTTGTAAGAGGGGGAGATAATAAACAATTTGCGTTTAAGGAAGAAAAAGACAATGAAAAAAGAAAAGAGCTTTCCTGCGGTATCGCTGACGATCCTGGTGATTTTTGGTTTGCTATGTTTCTTAGGCGGTTTTCTTAGTTCGAACATTCTTAATAAAAGGAAGATAGGCGTCATACAGGCGCGCCTGTCTGAATGCGAAAATAAATTTTTGATGTTCAGCAGGCAGGTGATAGCGAACATCGAGTCTGCCGCGAAGATATCACAAAGCGTATCGACCGTATGGCATAATGCGGTCGAGGATCGTGTTGACTTCAACGAGCGCATGGAGAAATTCCTTGCGGAAAACAAGGAGTCCATATCGGACCTCAAATTGAAGGACGATATGATCGAGATACAGGTCACCGATCTGAAGAAATACAGTAAAGAGTCGAAAGATGTGTTCGATGCCGTGATGGAACTTTATGACGTGTATAAAAGGCTCTATGAGCTGGGCATGACCCCCACAGGCACGCTTGAAGGCTTTGACAGCAACCGGCTGAGCCTTGTTGATGAATACGCGCAAGTGCAGTCGAAGCTCGCCGCATACATGCCGGCGCTGAAGAAACCCGTCGAGCCGCAAGCGGCTTCCGTTGGCGCAGCCGTTCAGGAGCAGGAGGGCACCCGTCCGGCTCAAGCGGTCAAGGTTCCTGTTGTCGCTGCGATCCAACCGTTGGATGTTTCTTCTGCCCGGCAGTTGAGCTTTGACGAGCGTATCAAAAAGATCGTTAAAAATATGACCTATCGTCAGGTGGAAAGCCTGGCCGGAGTGCCTCGCGACAAGAAAAAGGATTCCTGGGGCCGCGAGGTCTGGCTCTATCCTTCCGAGAAGACCGGGTTCCGCAATGTCGTTTATTTTGACTCGGATAAAGTCCTGCAGACAAAAAACCTTCCTTTGAACGGCGCTCTCGATTGAAACGTCCGGTTCCGAGCAATTTTGCCTTGACTTGAGTGTCATTTATTGTACAATAAAAAACGTCTTAAAGAAGTATATGCCGTTTTTATTTTAGATCATTCCCCCTTAGCTCAGCTGGTAGAGCGAGTGGCTGTTAACCACCAGGTCCGAGGTTCGAGTCCTCGAGGGGGAGCCATATTTCCTAAGGCCTTACGGCTCGCCGTAAGGCCTTTTTCTTTTAGCTGCAGGAGAACGCAAATCCTTTGACGTGAGAAGAGCGGGCGAGTTATAATAACATTGATATCGGGACTATAAACATAACGGAGGAGGGAAATATGAAAGAGGTCGCAAAAGGTTTTATTGTCGCGGGTATTATTTTTTCCTGCGTTTTTGTTTCTTTTTTTTCGAGCGCCTTGCTGTCCCTGTACAGGGGCAACAGCAATATATGGTGGACGCATAAGGATATGATGTTGTCTTTGG
>Ga0209096_1001264_pt1 | contig 28869 bp, 30 predicted proteins | sample AD_UKC034_MetaG_FD_184407 | JGI IMG/M metagenome (GOLD analysis project Ga0209096, IMG submission 184407) | Active sludge microbial communities of municipal wastewater-treating anaerobic digesters from USA - AD_UKC034_MetaG (SPAdes) (version 2) | ecosystem: Engineered > Bioreactor > Anaerobic >... | reverse complement strand
CGCACGTTGGGGATGCGGTTGCCGTAGTTCTGCAGGGGGAGGTTGTCGAACACGAGATAGGCAAGGCCCCTGAATGCCGGAGTGTCCCCCGCCCCTATCACTGCCTCGATCACCGGGTCTGCGAGTTGAGTCTCGCTGCCGCGGTAGACAGTCATGATATTCTCGAACTTGGTATTGGCTGCAATGACCTTGGGGTCAACGCTGGTCAGGTCGTAGACAAGGTCGGAGTCCAGCCACACCCTGCGCACGCAGTTGATCTCGCCCTCGCACAGCCCCACGGCGAAATCGCAGTAGTAGCTGTAGGTCGTGACCTTGGTCTTGCTCTTGCCACTACCTACCTTGGTCCTGACCTTGACTTCCCGGAGCCCGGCTGACCAGATCACGTTCCCGGACAGAGCCATGGTTCCGTAGACGATGGGGATGCTGGCGCCATAGGTAGAGACCTGCACCATCCCGTCCTGTGCACGTGGGCCTGTCTGACCAGGCATGGCCGGCGGGAACATCATGGACCCGAGCATAGACCCGACCATGGTGCCGACGGCATACTGCCAAGTGCCAGCGATCCACGCCGCGTTCATGGCCGTAGCCGCCCAACCTCCGACTGCTGCGCCTACGAGTGGGGCAATGACGGCCATTACGCAAACTCCCGCAGGCGGTAAACGGACACGATACGGCGCTGCCACTTAGCATCAAGCCGATGCTCCACCACCTTGCCCACGGTCGCGTAACCGTGGATCACGGTATCGCCGGCCAGAACTGCTGAGTGCTGGGGCTCGCCTTGAAAGCGCATGAGCAGGATGTCTCCTGGTTGCTTGTCGGGAACCTCGACGAACTGCAGTGCCAACTCCCTGATCAACAGGTTGCCGGGATCCGGTGAGTAGTCCGTGCGGTCGATCAGGGAAAGTCCGGCGTCACGCGCTGCACAGACGACCAGTCCCATGCAATCAAGTCCGTGGTGTGATCGACCCTGGTGTACGAACGGCGTGCCAATGTAGGCCCTGGCAGCTGCTACAAATTCGAGTGGAGTAGCCATCACTTCTTACCCCACCGCATGATCTCAAGTGTGCCCGGCACATGCGCGAACCCCCTGAAGTTGACCACGTTTGCGTAGGTTGCTCGACAAGTGTCGATGTCCTTGTCACACCCAGGTGTCAACGTGTACTGGTCATTTGCTGCAGCGTCGTAGACCAGGGGCAGCAGCAGCGTGAACGTGCCGTTTGATTCGCTGCTTTTCACTTCGTGGCTGCGGCCGATATTGGCGCCGGATGTGAATGTAAGCAGACCGCCTCGCCAGTAGTCATCCGCTTCGTTCCTTATCGCGTCCACGATAACGGTGCGGCTGATCTGGCCGTTAAGGTCTCCAGTGACCTCCAAGGCAGCAAGGTTAACTTTGCACCTCCCGTCCCCAAGCTCTGCATCACAGGCCGCCGTGTAGATGCGGCCCACGGTCTGCTGCAGCTGCTGCGACAGGCTGCGAAACTCGGCGACGAACCTACCTTGGTAAATCTGGCACTCACCCCAGTTTCCCTTGGCGATCAACTTCACCAGCGACCCTGCCGACCAGTCCCACAGGAACAGCTCAATGTCGGCCAAGTCATAGAGCCCCGCCCTGATGTCTTCCCGATCGATCCCCGCTGTAGCAAGCAGGCCCTCGACGTCGGCATTGTCCACGGCCAAGCCGTCACTGCTCGAGTAGGTGGTGGGCGTATAGCCGCTCGCGGTCTTGTAGGTCAGTCCGTCGATGACAAGCTCATGGTCAAGCTCCGTCAGGCACACGTTCACTCCGTCCGTGCGGGTGATCTTCAGGCAGGTGGTCCAAGTGGTCATGCCAGCCTGTCCTCAACCAGCATCACCGACGTGTTCAGCGCTGAGTACGACTCCCAGTCATAGGCCAGATCGTCTGCGTCAAACCTGACCGGTACGTCGAACTCAAACCCGGCGGTGACCGACACGGCAGCGCCCGGCGCCACGGCAAACGTCACCACCCCGGTGGTGTAGTCAACGGTGTACCCGGCGCCCTGTAGCACGCCGGCCAGCCCGATCAGGGCGGAGCCGGACACGGGCTTCTTGATCAGCCTGACCTGGCTCAGCACCCCAACCACATAGGTCTTTTTGAGCTGGAAGGCTGTCGTGACACCGTCCCCGGTGCCGATTACCTGGTCAGTGTGGCTCACGGTCCCGGACAAGGCACAGGATTTGTAGTCCATCGGGTCCTTGAAGCGGAAGCTTGCGTACCTGCCGGCGACAGCCATGAAGTACTGCACCAGCTCCTCCATCTGAGCCGGAGAGTCAAGTGCCCGTGACACGTCGTACTGGTACCGCGGATAGGCCCAGAGGCGATTGCGGCTCTCGTGGCCGGATGACACCTCGACCACGCCGGTCGCAAACTTCGGTCCACCTTTGGACGAGTAGGCGATCCGATCAGGGAACCGGGGGGTTTCAAGAAACACGTTCGGCATTACCCATTCCTCCTGGCAGACCGGGCCATGCCGGAGGACACCGCGGCCTGGACCTGCTGCAGACTGGCCTTGGACATCTTGCCTTCCGGAGAGGAGACGTTGATGGTCAGGTTGGTGATGTTGGACCCGCCACCACTGTCCACCTTGACACCGAGGTCACCATTGCTGGTGCGGGTCAAGGGCATGATGGCCTCGCCGGGGCTGCCGGGCTTCTCGCCCATGAGGCCCACACCCTTCGCGAAGGGGAACAGGGTGGGCTTGCTCACCACACTGTTGCGGTAGGCGTTCAGGCCGGCAGCACCTGGCGCTCCACCTTTAGCGAAGAAGTTGGAGAACGCACTGATGCTGCCAAAGTCGGCGCTGGAGAACGCGGCGATGTTGCTAGGAGCCCCGAACAAACCGCCGGTCAGCGTGCCCAGTATTCCACCAAGTCCGCTGCCGCCGCTGTAACCAGAGCTGGTAGTCCCACCCATCCAGTTCGCAAGAGGCTGAGTCACTGCCCGCTGGATCTGAATGCGCAGCAAGTCGGCCACCACGCTGTCGGCGAAGGACTTGAACTCGAACTTCCCGGTGTGGATGAACTCCAGCAGGACGTCTTCCATGTTCTTGAAGAACTTCTTGAAGGCATCTTCGGACACCTTGGCAGCGCTGGTCGTGGTCTCGGCGTACTCTTTCAGCCCCTTCTTGGCCCCGTAGATCCAGTCGTTGTCCATGTCAATCTGGGCCTTCTTGAACGCCTCGTACTGGGCCTGCAGGCCTGTCAGCGTCTCAGCCTTCTGCTTGAGCACGCCGATCTCAGCGTTGGCGATACCAAGCACTTCCCGTTGGGCCTCGGCGGATGTGATCAAGCCGGCCAACCTCGCCGCATCGGCTTCCATCGCCACCACGTTGCTGTCCCGCTCGGCCGTGGTGAGCATCCGCATGGCGGCGGTCTGAGCCTCTACGGCCTTGACCATTTCTTGAGCGTTTCGCAGCTGCTCATCGGTGTCGCCGTACTTCTCCTTCATGAGACTCAGCGCATCGAGGACGTTTGCTTCACTCCGAGTGTCAGTGCGAGATTGGCCCGTCACCTTGGCTTGGGCTGCCTTGCTGTTGGCCTCGTCCACGCGGTTCTGAAGTTCCTTCAGGCGGGACACCACGGTCTCGTCCTTGCTCTGACCCTTGAACTTGGCCATGAGCGCCATCTTGTTGTACGAGTCCTGGGCGGTAGCGGCTTCGGCCTCCTGCCCCCGCACGTAGAGCGCGAGCTTGTCCTGGGCTTCCTTATCGGCAGCCTCACGGATAGAGTTGCGCTGAGCCAGGTAGTCAGCCTCGGCCACCAGCCCCACGGAGTGGAGCGCCTTCAGCCTCTCCAGCTGACTCTTCTCAGATTCGGCGATGACCCCGAGCTGATCCTGGTAGGTGGCCACGTCAGCCTTGAAGTCCTTGACGTAGCGCTCCATCCAGGCGTACTTGCCCACTTTGTCCGGGATGCTGAGTTCACGGGTGCCAGGCCTGGACTTATCTGCGGGATCTACGTTCTCCCACCCCGACCCCTTAACCTCCTGCAACTGCCGGCGGGCTTCAACCAGGCGGGCTTCAGCCTTGGCAACTTCACCAGCCCGCATCTTCGAGAACATGTCGTTGGACTTGCCGCCAATACCCCATGCACCCAGACCACTGACTTTGGCGCGAGCGGCGTCAAGCTCCTTCATCGCCTGTCTGACGTTATCCTCAGCCTCACTCCTCGGCGTAACCTTAGACAGTCGCATGCGCTCTCTTGACTGAGCAAGCTTCTCATCCAACGACAGCACTTTCTCCTCGGTGCTCGCCAAGGCGTCGTCGGAGTTATCTTTGAACATCGTCCAAGCGGCAGCGGCCATGCTGATGGCCGTGATCAGAATTCCGATCGGACCGCCGGCCAGGGCCACAGCACCACGGCCTACGATGGACGTGGCGGCGGCGGCCCTGCCGAACATGCCGGACGCGCTGGTCGCCGCCGCGCCGGCTGCCTTCCATTGCCGGGCAATACCCCCGACGTACGTGCCGGACACTGTACCGGCATGCTGCAAGACTCCGCCGGACAGCTTCACCGCGGTTGAGTAGGCGGCCATGCTTCCCGCGGCACGGTTCAGCGCAGCGCCGATGCCGGCGATGATGCCACCGGCGAACGAGACAGTCTTGAAAGCGAGGTAGGCCGCCAGCACCGAGGCCAGCGCCCGACCGTGATCGAACAGCAGCTGCGTAATCGAGGCCACAACCGACCCGAACTTCTCCAGCCCAGCCAGGAACTGCGGGCTCTCCACGGTCTTACGCAAGCTTTCCAGGACTCCGATGACCTTGTCCTTGTTACGCTCATACAGCTGAGTCAGCGAGTTCATCAACGACACGACCAACTGGTCCACCTTGTACTTGCTGGTTTCCTTCAGTCGGGCGATGAACCTGTCGAGAGCCCCGCTGGCCGTGTGTGAACCCTCGTTCAATTTCTCGAACGCCCCGGCCAGGTTCCCGAGGGGCTTGCCCTCGGCCACGAGTTGCCGCACCTTGACAACCAATGCCTCAACAGCGTCACCCATGTTGTAGGTGCCGTCGGCAGCCCTCTTGATCGAAATTTCACCAGACTCCACGGCCTTCTTCGCGGCTGCTGCGTACTCGGCATAAAGTTCGTTGGCTACCTTGCCACCGCGCTCGCCAAAGGTTTTGTCAACCACATTGACGCGAGAGGCTGGGTTCAGCTTCGCCAAGGCCACGGCCAGGTCGCGAACCGTATCAATCACCGGACGGAGCTTTCGATCGGCAGTAAACGCCGACACGCCGAGAGCCTCAAGAAGCCCCTCTGCCCTGTCCGTTTTCGGGGTGACCATCTCAGCAATGAAGTTACGCGTGTAAGTACCGGCCTTCGTACTTTCGATCTTCCGTAAAGACAGCGTGCCGAAGATCGCCAATGTTTCTTCAAGCGTGGTGTTGTATTGCGAGTTGACACCAATGGCCTGCTTCATGGCCGCCATCAGTGTGGTAATCGACGCCGGGGTCTCAGCCGCCACATAGGAGAGTGCCTCGCCGATGTGCGCAACGTCCTTCATACCGAGGCGGTACATCTGCATGATCGCGACGAGATCGCTCGACGCTTCCTTGAGGTCAACCTCGCCCTGCAGCGCCACCTTCATGGCCGTTGGCAGCACGTTGCCGATCGAGTCGGCAACGCTGATACCGGCAGCCTGCAAGTCCCGCATCCCCTCGGCGAGATCACCGACGGTGTACGTGGAGTCCTTGCTCAAGGTGAACAGCTGCTTCTTGGCTGCTTCCAGCTGGGCCTGCGGCAGTTCGCCCAAGGCCCCGGCAAATTGGGACTGGTACCCGAACTTGGAGCCTTCCTTCAGCGACGCCATGATCGTCTTGGCACCGGTGAACGCCGCGATCATGGGGGCGAGAGACTTGCCATAGGTCAGCCACAACCCGCCCATGGCACCGGACAGGCCCCTGGCCACCTGGTGGCCGGTGTAGGCCGTGGTGTTCCAGTCGTGCTGGGCACCGCCTGCCGCGACAATGGAGGGCTTCAGCTTGGCGTACTCCTTAGCCTGCTGAGCCGTCAGCGACGACATCGTGCGCATCGCCGCCAAGCTTGTGGCGTCCACAAACCCTCCCCTGGTGGGAACGGCAGCGGCAGCCCTCAACAGTGAATCCTGCTGAGCCTTATTGAATATCGCGTCAACGGCCAGCTGGCGCTCGCGCATCTTGACCAGGCCCGCCAGATGCTTCTGGCGCTCCTCCATGATCGAAGCGCGACGGGCCTTCTCCCTCGCCACATCACGAGCCGCGGCATCCTGCTGGGCCTTGTCAAAAATCGCATCAACGGCCAGCTGGCGCTCGTTCATCTTGATCAGGCCCTGCAGATGCTTCTGGCGCTCCTCCATGATCGAAGCGCGACGGGCCTTCTCCCTCGCCACATCACGAGCCGCGGCATCCTGCTGGGCCTTGTCAAAAATCGCATCAACGGCCAGCTGCTTCTCACGAGCAGCCAGCTTGATTTTGTCAGCCTTCAGCTCCGCTGCCGCCGCGGCCATGCGCTCCTTGGCCTCCAACACGGCAACCCTGTGGAACATCAGCCGGCCACGATTGTCGTCCTTGATCTTCGACGCCTCGTCACGCAAGGCCACGGCCACACGGTGGTAGGCCCGCTGATTGGCAAGCAGTTCCTTGTTGGTCTTGTTCTGTGCGGCCACTACGCCACGCCCACCACGCTCGGTGACGTCCACCAGCTGCTTGTTCATCAGGTTGACCTGAGAGACCACAGCATCAAGGCTCTGCTTGATGCCCCTCGTCTGCTTCAGGAAGCCGGCCTGCATGTCGCGCAGGTTGACCCCGCCGACCGTCATGGTCTTGAGGTCGGCAGCAAGCAGCTGCTTCTCCCTCTGCACGGCCGCACGGAAGGTCTTGAGATCCTCCAGGGCTTTGACGGTACTTACGCCAAGGACCAGCGTTGCCGCCGAATTCACGTCACTCATTTGGCGCTCCCGTTGGTGGCCTTCAGGCGCCTGAAGTAGGCAGAGTCCATGCTGCGGATCGTGCGAAGACACGACAGCCGCATCTCAGGATCAGTCCCGCCCACGATTTCGAAATAAGCATTCACCGCTTCAACGGAGATGGGTTGGGGCACAGGTACAGTAACTGGCACCGGCCCTGGCATCACCATCAACAGCTCCTGTCGACAGGAGTGAAGCATCTGGAACATCTCGTACACCCCGTGGTACTCAACTGGCAGTGTGGGCCTAGACAACAACGCCTTCGGCGTAATGCCTGACTGCGCCTGCATATCCTCCAAGTGCTTCAGATGGGGACCCCACTGCAGGTCCCAATCCAAGTACTCGGTTAAGGCTTTCCCGCTTCGGCTTCCTTGCCCAAGCGGTAGGCGTCCATGTCCGCAGCCATGCGGGCAATCTCGGCCCTGAAATCCTTCAGCGCCAGCGCCTTGACCGCGTTCTCACGGCTGTAGGGCAGCACCTTGCCGTCGAACTCGACCTTGCCTTCCCAACCCAGCAGGATGGTGTCGGCCATCACCTCGACCATGAGCTTTTCGTTCAGGGTGTTGGCCGCTTCGTCTTCCATGTCCAGCGCGTGACGATGGGCCTCGTAGAGCTTGTTCAGCTTCTTGGCGTAATGCGGGTTGCCCATGCGGGCCACCAGGAACTTGACGTCGCCAAACGGCACCCAGGTACCATTGGACTCAAGGGCGCTATCCGTGGCAAAACTCTTGAACAGATCCATGACTACTCCTATTGGTCTATAAACTAAACGATGTCACAAAGTGGGGGCCGAAGCCCCCACTCATCAGACGCCTGCGCCGACTCGGTCGATGATGATCGTCTTCAGCGTAGCCGCATCCATCAGCGCCTCGAACGGCATGGACAGCATGGCATCCGAGTTCAAGGAGCCGCCGGTCACCTTGGCGTCCTTGTATTTCACCTTGGGCAAGGTGAACACGTAGCCGTTGCCATCACCGTCGACTGCGCTCCACGACACGCTGGAGGCGGTGTTATTGAGGAACTTGTCGTACATGGTGCCGTCAGCCAGGTACACCTCCATGGTGCCGGAGATGGCGATGGTGCCGGAACCGATGCCCACCGCGCCAAGGGTACCGATGGCGTCCTGCGCACGCAGGGCGTTGTCGATATCCAGCGCCAAGGACTTGATGCTGGTGCCAATCAGCGCAGCACCACCTTCGTAGATGTTGCCCACACCTGACACGGCGTTCATGATGCCGAAAGACTGAGACTGGGCAGAGGCGCCCATCTCGGTCGCCACACCTCGAACAGCATCCTTGCCCATGAAGTCAAAGTTGCCAGTGACGATACTGCCGGACTGGAAGGACAGCGACATCTTGGAAGCCGTCATACCACGGAAGTTGAAGAACTGGGCGATGTCGGCGTGCTCACGCTCGATGGAGAACGAGCGCTGGACGATGCCGTTGCTGACGCGCTGGGTGTTCACCTTGACGGCGATACCGCCATTGCCCAGCATACCAGTGAACGGCGTGCCTTCGAAGGTCAGCACGGTGTCGGTCGGAGTGACCGTCTTGGACACCTGCACCAGCTTGTTCTGACCGGAGATGGTGGACCCGCTGATACGGACCCACTGGCCGAGTGCCAGGTTGGTAAAAATGCTGGCGCCGGAGGTAGCACCGCCAGCAGTGAGCGCTCCAGCTGCGAAGGTCGCGGACACCGGGATCGAAGCGCCGACGCCGTCAACGCCCCAGGTGCTCCAGGTACCCTGCAGCACGGCCTGGATCAGGTCGTCGTACTCGCGATAGCTCAGCTCGAACGGAACCCCACCGGTGGCGCTGGCGCCGGTGAGCACCATGTCGGTGACCTGGCGGTCGGAGCGGATCTCCTTGGACGTCTCGGAAGTCAGGGTGAAAGCCAGACCGGCGGTGTCGGTACAGCGCAGATTCTTGCCGTTGCCTGCTGGGGTCACACCGAAACTTGCCTCGGTTTTGTAGCGCAGCTGGGTCAGGTTGGCGGATGCAAAGGTCATGGCGAAATCCTTTCAAAAGGCTATCAGAACACTATCAGATAAATTTTGCTTATTCAAGCATAAATTTTACTGATGGAACCAGAACGGTACGCACCATTCTTGGCTGAACCAGCCGTCATGGCTTTCATTCCGGCCGGGGTAGGGCACTGCAAGCTGCAGTGCTCCGAGGCTCAGGTGCCGCAACTCAGCATTCAGTATCTCAGCCCTGGCGAGTAAGGCCTTCGTGCCTGTGCCCTCGCGCTGCATGTGCAGCAGGCACAGTTCCCCCGTGTACCGGGTGATTGGGTCATTCTCGATCGAAGCCTGCCGGGCGCCTTGGAAGTCCACGCGCACACGCAGTACCGCGTCACCTACGGAATCCACCGGCACGCTGCGGGTGTTCTCGTAGAACGCGGGCAAAGTCGAAAGGCTGGCATCCAGTACGGCCTTGACCTTGGTGATCAGGGCGTCTCGAGCTTGCTCAGGTGTCATGACCAGGCTCCAATATGTCGATTACTTAGGTTAACAGCAGCGGACCTGGAGATTATTCCAAGTGGTCCGACAAACAGCGACCTCACCGCGGCCATGGCCCGTTGACCCGTGGCACCGGTGTTGCCGGCCCTGAAATTGATCTGGTTGTTCTCGATCTTCCAGGCGTAGAAGTCAGTGTGGGCAGCGCTGTTGCTGACATACGCGATCTGCCCCAGCCTCTGAAAATCCAAGTCGTTGCCCGCGTTTAACGAGATCGCGGCGTTGATGGCAGGGGCGTCGCCCTGGATGAACGGTTCTGTCGTAGGCTTTGCCCAGATGTCCTCGCCCCTGCCGACGGACCTGCGGGCACCTCGGAGCCCCAATGGCTCAAACGACGCGTCCACAGACCCCACCGCGTACTTCCAGTTTCCGGCGAAGTCGCCGCTGTACTGGGGCGAGAGCCTGACTGCGTAGTTGAACAACTCCGAAGACAAGCCACGGGCCACGGCCACAGTCAATTTCTCAGCGTCATCAATCCACCGATCAATGCTGGCGAAGAACTGGTCGAGGTTCGAAGCAGTCAGGCTCACGTGTGCCTCACGTGCAGATGCCAAACGGTTCCGTTCTGCTGTACGTCTACAACCTCGCGCACACCAAGGCTCAAGGTGACCCTGTCACCAGTCTTTGGCGCGGCAACCGCCGCTGCCGCAACCAGCACAACGTCATCACCCTCGGCGTACTTCGCTGTGGCCGGGCTCATGTACTCGAACTTGCTCTGCCAACGCAAATAGAGTGCCTTGACGTTGGTCGCCACTACGGAATAGGCATCAGTCACCGGATTGTACGTCCGAGCGCCATAGCTCACCGTCTCGAAATTTGGCACGTCGAGCTGGTCTATCGTGGCGGCCTGGAACCCTGACGCCGTGAGATAGGAATCCTTTACGAAGTACCAGGCCCCGTCCAGGTAGACGAGGTCGCCGGCTGAGACGCTCTCACCCTTGGCGAAGTAGGCCGTGAGAATGTTGGTCATCTCCGATGACTCGTCCACCTCCTTGCCACCCTTCAACCACAGCAGCGCGGCATAGGCCGGTGTACCTGTCACATTGGTCAGTTCCTGAAGAACTGTCACGATTTCGGCGAGACCGTCAGCCCGGTGCACAATGAACTTGCTGCGGATGGGTGATGCCTGGAAGTAGTCGTAGGCTGGCAGGTGCGACACCAGGTAAACATCGCTGCCCAACTTCACAGCGTGCCTAGCCGGCATGTCCAGGCCCGGCGCCACGGAAAGAATGCGTCTGACCGTGGTCAGGCCGTCGCGCTGGCTATCGTCATACAGATCCATCTGCCCAAGCATCGCTTGCTCATCGCTGTAAGCATCAATGACAGCCAGCTTGTCGAAGTACTTGGCTGCGGCGGTGAGCTTCATGATCCAGTCACCGGGTCAACCGCGGGAGACGACACGCCCATGAACACCAGGGGCACCGAGGACGCGGTCGTGCTATTGAGCGCGGCTAGGGCCGCGGCGAGGCCCTGCCGGGCCTTCTCGTACTGGCTTTCGACGGACAGCAAGGTGCTCTTGTACGGGCTGTCGGAAAATCGGGTCACGACGGCTTTGCCGTCAGAGATGGACTTGGGCGCCATCATGGGCAGCGTGGTGCCAAGATGCCTCGCCACCGCGTAGGTAGCAAACAGCGACACCGAGGACAAGACCCGGCGCTGGGCTTTTGTCCGAGTGCCCGGTACCACCCCCTCAATGGTTTCCACCGTAGTGGTGATGTCCTCGGCGAGGGCGAACTCATCCGTGATGTTGTTGAACTCCATCCCCAAGTGGTTGCCGTACAGTGGCAGGCCCAGTACACCGTCGTCCACCTCCTCGTCGGAGACCCCAAGTGCCGCACGAACCTCGTCGTAGCTGGTGTAGTCCAGTACAGCAACCTGACCGTGATCAGCGTCGCTGTACCTCAGCGGCATGGTCGTGGTCAGGGCGTAAACGCTGGTGCCCTCCGTGGCCTCGCAGCGGAACCTGTAGCGGCAGCCGGCGACCCCCACCCCCACCTTGTGCTGGACGACCGGGCCAACAATGACGGGTGCACCTATGAGGACCGCACTGGGCGTGGGATCCGTGCCACTCTCTACTTCGACAGTGACGACGGCGGAGCCAATAACGACGGCAGAGCCGGTGAAGTCGAACGTGACGTAGAAGTTCTCGGCGGGATCTTTGGGCGACCAGTTGTTCATCACTTACCTCAGCTATAGGTTTCGGTGCGGGACTTGGGCGTATAGGCCCCGCTGGTTCGACTTGATCTCGTCACGGACTGATTACCTGTGGCACGTGTCGCAGCATTGGGCTGTGAGTGCCCATCTGAAACACTCGGCGCCCTAGAGTAAACCGATTCACGCCTCGCGGGTAGCGGATGAAGTAGCTGGCCACCTGCCCAGCCACCTGGCGATGTGGCTGACTGCACTGTTGATCCACCGAGTAGTACGTGAATCTGTGCGACGGCTCCGCCGAGCGCCTGCGCTGCCTGGGCGCAGCCAGCCCCACCCAGCACATGGGTCTGGCCAATCGTGCCACCTGGCGTGCCGGCCGACTGCGTGGTGGCGGCACCAAGGAGCTGGGAGCCCGTGCCAACCGCCCCACCTGGCGTGCCGGCCGACTGCGTGGTGGCGGCACCGGCCAGGATGTGAGTCTGGGAGACGGCCCCACCTGGCGTGCCGGCCGACTGCGTGGTGGCGGCACCGGCCAGGAGCTGGGTCTGGATGACGGCCCCACCTGGCGTGCCGGCCGACTGCGTGGTGGCGGCACCAAGGAGCTGGGAGCCCGTGCCAACCGCCCCACCCGGCGTGCCGGCCGACTGCGTGGTGGCGGCACCGGCCAGGAGCTGGGTCTGGATGACGGCCCCACCTGGCGTGCCGGCCGACTGCGTGGTGGCGGCACCGGCCAGGATGTGAGCCTGGTAGACGGCACCAGCCGGCGAGTCCGCCGACTGCGTGGTGGCGGCACCGGCCAGGGTGTGAGTCTGGGAGACGGCCCCTCCCGGCGTGCCGGCCGACTGCGTGGTGGCGGCACCGGCCAGAATCCGGGTCTGGATGATGGCACCGGCCGGAGAGTCGGCCGACTGCGCGGTGGCGGCCCCGGCCAGAATCCGGGTCTGGATGACGGCACCAGCCGGCGTGTCGGCCGACTGCGTGGTGGAGGCACCGGCCAGAATCCGGGTCTGGATGACGGCATCGGCTGGGGAGTCCGCCGACTGCGAGGTGGTGGCTCCAAGGAGTTGGGAACCAGTGCCAACCGCCCCACCTGGCGTGCCGGCCGACTGCGTGGTGGCGGCACCGGCCAGGAGCTGGGTCTGGATGACGGCCCCACCCGGCGTGCCGGCCGACTGCGTGGTGGCGGCACCGGCCAGGATGTGAGTCTGGGAGACGGCCCCACCCGGCGTGCCGGCCGACTGCGTGGTGGCGGCACCGGCAAGTGGGAGGACCGTCTCCACGCCTCCCCCGGGCGTCTCTGCGGACTGTGTAGTAGTCGCCCCGCTGAGGAGTTGGGCCTGCACAATAGCCCCGCCTGGGGATACCGCCGACTGGCGAGTAACCGCTCCCCATGTCAGGTGAGTGGGCTCGTAAGCAAATGCAGCAGCGATGGCTACGTGTCGGGAGTTGACACTGGTGTACTGGAGCGTCCCGGTGCTGCCAGCGGTTGCCTTAACTGCATCGGCAACGGCAAAAGCCGTATCAGCACCCGCCGTTGTCAAGTAGTCCTGCCTCTCCCTCCAAACGCCACTAGGGTCCGTCGTCTCCAGTGTTGACGAGCTTGGCGTCGTCGGGTCTGTAGCTGCCTGAAAGTCGCTCGATCCTGCGTTGTCGGCAAGCGCGGCCATCAGAACGATCAGTTCGTCGTCCCCAGACGTGGTCAACCCAGCTGTCGTGACAGTCGTGCTGTTGGTGGCCAGCGTGTTAGAACTGCTGACGTCAAGTACGGCCGGTCCGCCCGTGTGCCTCCAAGCGTGTATCTTGCCCCACGCTACGTTCCCGCCTGTTCTGGTGAACGCCTGGCTACCGCTCAGCGTACCGTCCCAGATGTGGTAGGCCATGAATCCAGAGGCAATCGACTCAGCAGTTACAGTGCTGGTGTTACCCGAATTCTCTTGGGCAATCTGCGTCCAACCCGCCGGCATGGAGAATGCCGGGGTATCACGAGCTGCGACACAGGCAACGAGCAAATCTCCGGGGAGGTAAGGTAGCCGCCAGCCTATGCCGTCCTCGGACACAAGAACCGAGCCTGACGAGCCGACGCACAAAAGCTCACCATCACGCTCGGCTATGGCAGCTCCGTAACCTAATGCGGGCGTATAGCGCTCCACCCACGCGATGCCGTCCTGGCTGGTGTATAGCTTCTCCCCGGCCAGTACAAACAGCCCTAGCGTCGAGGAGTAAATGACAGACCTGTTTGTCTCCGCCCCTCCCGAGGCCCGAGTAGTCCACGCCACTCCATCCGAACTTGTGAGGACCACTGATGTATCGCCAACGGCAACGTAAATACCCAACTCAGCGGAGTACGCGACACCATACAAGTTTGCGGCGGTGCCGCTGGTCTGCTCCGTCCATGCCGTGCCGTTAGGGCTGGTGAGGATTGTCCCGGTGTCACCAACGACGACATACAGCCCGTCATCCGGCGAATAGCAGCTGCCGCGCAGTGTCACGGAGACATCGCTGGTACGCACCGTCCACGCAGTGCCGTTATCGCTGGTTACAATCGTCCCAGAGTAGCCTACGGCTACATACAGCCCGGTCTCACTGAAGTACCTGCCGCGCAAAAACGATTGTGCCGTCCCGCTGGTTCGCGGTGTCCACGTCGTCTTGTCAGGGCTAGTGCTGATTAATCCGCCTGTACCAAACGCAACATACAGTGCGTCGTCAGCCGAATAACAGAGAGACCGAATACTCGCGAACCCTACGGGGCCACCTTGGGTGAAATTGTGGCGATCGCTCGATACCAGGCAAAAATTTTCGCCAGTACTCAGGCCATTCTCTGCCACCAAAAACTCATCTACATCCGGCTCGTATACAGCGTCGTAGCAATCCTGGTTGGACCCCAATCCGTAAACACGCGGCAGACTTATGGAGATGTTGCCACTGGTCGCCACAGCCGTGCCGGACTGGCTTGACAGCCACTTCCACTTACCGGGCTTCGTCACTACGCTGCCCGGCGAGTCCGCCGACTGAGTGGTGGCGGCACCGGCCAGGGTGTGAGTCTGGGAGACAGCCCCTCCCGGCGTGCCGGCCGACTGCGTGGTGGCGGCACCGGCCAGTATCTGGGTCTGGATAACGGCATCGGCTGGGGAGTCGGCCGACTGCGCGGTGGCGGCCCCGGCCAGGATGTGAGTCTGGGAGATGGCCCCACCTGGCGTGCCGGCCGACTGCGTGGTGGTGGCACCGGCCAGGGTGTGAGTCTGGATGACGGCCCCACCCGGCGTGCCGGCCGACTGCGTAGTGGCGGCATCGGCCAGTGTGTGGGTCTGGATGATGGCTCCGGCTGGGGAGTCCGCCGACTGCGCGGTGGCGGCACCGGTGAGGATCTGGGTCTGGCTTACGGTCTCATTGACATACAGCCCACCAGGGACTTGTGCTTGTCGCGTCCCCGTTTCATTTACATACGGGCCACCAGGTAACTGCCGCTCCCCGGCCATTTAACTCACCGTCAGCTTCGGATCAATGTATACAGTCGTCGATGCCTTCGCCAAGACAACTCTGGCGATGATGTAGCCTTTCTCCTGCGGCGTGAAAGAAACGGACAGCTTTTGCTTAACGGGCGTAGTCAACCCGGTCGTTGTCCATGTTTCGCTACTTGACGCTTGCGCAGCGGCAGTAGCCATTATATCTGCCTTACAGTCAGTGACCCACGACCCAAGTGGGTAACCGCTCGTCCCAAGGTGCATCACTTCCAACCAGCACTCGTCATCGTTGAGGGTGACGTTATCAGTAATAACCTCAATGGTAACGGTTTTCGACGATCCGGTAGTGTCGTTCCAGATTGCGATTTCCGGGGAATACAGGTGAAGCGTGGGATATTCCGCATTCGCCAGGGAAGTCATGATCCACGACAACGGTGTGGTGCCGTCAGATGCGCCGCCCGATCTGACAATGGTAGATTCGTGCTTTATCGTCCCGAGGTAATCTTCAATCCATAGACGGTAGTTCGTATCAGCGTTATCACAATTATGCATTTCGACACGACTGCCTGGGGTTCTTGTTCCAGAGAACAATGCACCGCTCCAAGACGCCGGAAGTTTGCAGTTACGAATGATTACCCTAGCGCGATTTTGACTATCGCACCCAACTAGATTGTTTGCCACCGGCATCGCCGAGAAATCGACACCAGAAACAACAGCGTTGCTTGCTCTACCGGCGCCGGCATTCCCGGCTGCAAATACATTATGTGAGGCCGAAGCTCCGCTTATGTACGTGCCCCCCATCCACTCCAAATCTCCGCCACTGACTCGAATACCTTGGTTAGAGTGCCCGCCGAACCGCACATTGCAATTTCTCCAGGTAACGTGTGACACCAATTGGCCAGTTGTTTCCTGACCTATCCGTAGAGTGCTTGATGCTGATGACCCGCTCGCGGGCATGCGGAAATTACAGTTCTCGTAAGTCTGTACATCCCCAGCGCCACCGGCTTGTTGAAAAGATGCGTTGTTAAACCCGCTGCCGGCGTAGAAGGTGATACCGTAGAAATACGCGCAGCCATTTATCGTAAGACTGCTGCCTCCCGTGGTGGTCACTGTTGCGGTCGTGGCGAGCGCCGTTGGCGGTTCGGCTGAGTCATCCACGCATAGCACCTTCGTCGGCGACGCTGCCGTACCTGCAAGGATAATCGTAACAGCTGATGCGGTGGATTCGGCGTGGTTATCCGACACATAAATGGTGTCACCAGCCGCGTCTATTGCGGCTGCGCCGGCCAGGTTTAGCTTTGCCAGTGCCCAAGTTGAGCCATCGTCGGTATTGACGCCATCCGCACTGCGAACGTAAATATTAGCCATTGCTACCCCGCAAGAATTTCGTCTGCTTCGGCTTCCGCGAGCACTGCGTTGATCTGCTCCGCCCGTGCGGTACAAATGGCCGCGTGGTCCATGCCAACATTCGCGAGGTATTCAACAATGTGCTCGCCACCGGCAGAATCGACGTGGGTTTCCTTGACGTATATCCGTCCGTCAATTTGATTGTGCGTGTCAACGACAAAACTGCTGCTTACGATGCTCATAGATCAGCCTCCGCCAGTAGCGCCAAATACCTGTTCTTCATCGGCACGAAGCGCGTAGTCACAAGGTTGTTCCATTGTGTCGTGTTCAGCGATTTGCCGTAGGCGTTGTTGTAACTCAGACGCACCTGGTCACTCGTCAAATGCCCGGCCTGGATTTGCGTCCAGACCCACCATACCAGCCGGTGATATTCACGCTTATCCCCGGCTTGGCAGGCGGCCCGCACTCGCGCCCAGAATCGGGCGGCGAATTGCGCGGCGGTTTGGTGCTTAAGATTCAGAGCCACGGCTATGACCCAGACGCGCAGGTCATCAGGTCGGCTGATTGGACGTGTACACCAGTGCGGGGAACGTGACCGGATTGCCTGCCACAATCGCCTGATCAGACGTCTCCTCAGTGACCCACAACACCTTACTGTTGACGGTGTCGAGGAACGCGATGTGCATCGTCGCGCCACCACCAGAGTTGTTGGCAGAGGCGTCCTGCTTACCTGACGCAAACGTCAGGGTGCGGTTGTTGCCGCTGGATCCGAGCGTGAAGTCCGCGTCGACCAGGCCCGTAACCTCGGCCAGCGGAGTGGTGGTCACCGTAGCGTAGCTATCGCCGGGCGTATAGGCGCCGATCAGCATCACTTTGTCACATTCGGTTTTGATGCGGTTGATGCCAAAGTCCAGCACGTCCGCGTGTACCCATTTGCTCATGATTTACTCCTGTTTGGTGGTTCGGGATTGACTTGATTGATGCCAGTCAATCAAGGTGTTGAGGTGTTCTTCACACCATCTTGCCGCTGCGTAGTTGTCGGCAACTGCTTTACCGATTGCACTGGCTTCAATGGTCTTGGTCGTTCCAAGAGATGCGCCGGTGGGGTCGGGCAGGTAAGTACCGGTGGCGGCGGCGTCGTGAAGGACCCGCAACCCGTCAGGGCAAGTGCCAGAAATAACGCCAGCAGCCTCATGGTGGTTCTCCTTTAACTTGTCGATCTTTCTCGTAGCCTCTGTCAGCCTCATCGACAACGCATTACCACGCTCGATTTCATCAAGCGTCGCGTCAAGCTGCTGCTCCAGATGCTTTCTGGTCGTGGCGTCGTGCTCGGCCTGACACCTGTCGTACCCGCCGGAATCGATGGCGCTGAACACAGCCCACAGCACAAACAGCACCGCGGCAACCCCGGCAACCCTGAGCCACAGCGTCACGTTCATTTCGTAGCTCCGACCATACTGACACCCTTGGACACCACGGCCCCTGCCACCAGAATGCCACCGTACCAGACCAGGAGATCGTCGCTAAGGCTTCCGGCCAGTTCGTGGCGGATTACCACCCACGTCATCACAGCCATGCCCACCAAGTTACCCACCTTGGTATGGCTCATGTGCCCGGCAGGGTCCTTGACCAGATCAGTTATCCTCATTCGGGAACTCCTTGAGTTGGAAGTGCATGCCATCAGGGCGCGGCCACAGCCCGCCCCAGTCAAAGCCTGCATCGGTGAAGCACTTCACAAACCCGGTGCTCAATGTAGGGGCCACGCCCAGCCTGTTCCAGGCCGCGTTGACATCAATTGCGATTGCCCACGAATGCAGGCTGAGCGTCCCACCTCCGCGCTTACTCCGGATATTGAAGCAGCCGTCCCAGGTTTTGAGTTCGCCAGCAAAGCCTCGGGTCACAAGGTTCTGCAATGCCTGCTCCAGCGGCCCCACGAGGTCCCTGTTGCAATAGATCCTCTTGGGTATGGCACCTACCTCAAGGTGGGCTGGCACGTCCCACACGACCAGCCAGGCCTCTTTGTGAGGATCACCGTAGCGGGCCAGACAGGCTTTACTGGTGATCACGGCTTACCTCCTCCAAGGACCCGCTCACGGAACGCCTCAAGGCTGGCGATGGCCCTGGTACCCATGTGTGCTGACACGGCGATCAGAACGGCAGCGATCGGCCCCTTGATCCCAGCTGCCTCACAGAGCAAGAACGTGAGTAGTCCGGCGAATGAGCAGATCACCAGGTCCAAGGTCAGGCCCTGCCATGAAAACTTCTCGCCGCGGCGCAGCCGCTGTGCGTACTGCACAAGTCCGCCCCACAGTGACAGCGCCATCGTGGTGATCCACGGAAGTATCTCGGTGATGCTCTGGTGCTCGGGAGGCTTAATGTCCATGTCCACAGTCCAGTCAGTTCGTCACTCGCACACCGCGATACCGAGGCGCTTGGCCACGATTGCATCGTCGTGACACTTGGGCAGCTCGACCGGGAACAGCACCGGCATCCCTGCACACTTCTTCGGCCCAAGGGCGAGCGCGGCCAGCCCGTCCACGCACATCACCCTCACCGACGCCTCACGCTCGCCTTGGGCATGCAAAACCCTGGAGGTCTCACGCAATGTGCACTTCTTGTCCTCGATCCCACCCCCGCCGCTCGCGCCAAACCCAGCCACGCTGAAGCCGCCGGAGTACCCGACGAAGCACGGCGCTGACGTCATCACCGCTGGCGGCGCCACGGCCGGAGCTTGGTCGTCGTAGTCTTGGTTCAAGGAGGTGTTGACGCTGGCGCCCCCTTGGGAGACCTGAACGGCCGTACCCTGAACCTGAGTGGACGTGACGGACTGCGACGTCTGGGCGTACGAACTGGAACTGGCCTGGTTGGAAACCGGGCCGTTGCTGTTGTTTGAGGCCAGCGCCGGCAGCGCCAGTAGGCTACACAGAACGAATGTCGTAACTTTCACGGGTTTTCTCCAGATCCGGATATAGCTTGCGGTGCAGCTCCAGCAGATCGTCGAGTGCGGCCAGATACAGCGATTTGCCACGCATTGTGCGCAACGCGTCGAGGTAATCCTCGCAATCTGCTGAGCCCCACAGGCTCGTGATGCGCTGGGCCTCCGCGTGGTCAACAGCCTCGATCTCGCCAAGGAGATCAGTGGCCGTCACGTCAGGCCCCAGCGTAGGCTTCGAGCTTGCCTGCCAGCATCTGATCCTCAACCCAGGTGCTGGGGATCTCGATCGCAGGCTCCGGCCGGTAGGTCTGGCCAGTGAACGGGTCGTGCATGACGCCGCCATGCACCGAACGGAGCCTACGAGGCCCAGTGGATTCGGGGGCGGCAGTGACCGCGGGAGCCTCAGCAACGGGAGCCTCAGCAACGGGAGCCTCAGCAACGGGAGCCTCAGCAACGGGAGCCTCAGCAACGGGAGCGGAATTCTTGGGTTGGGCCATTTCGGTTCCTTTCTTGATAAGCTGGACTTATACGCATATCAGCAAATTCTATGCTACAGCCAGATTGGTCTCAATGCAAACAAATGTCAGGATTCGGCAGGTGTAAAAAAGGCCCGCCGAGGCGGGCCTTTCTCACTCACCCTTGGCTTACAGGGTCAGGGACAGCACTTCGAAGGCGTCGTCGAACAGGCGGCGAACCACAGAGCCCTGGTCGAAGCGCATGGCGCTGGCGCGGCGCAGAACGAACTCTTCCTGGGCCTCGTAGGTGGCCGTGGTGGAGGTCACGCGGTGGATCGCGTAGTTCGCGTCGATGGCCATGATGGTGTTGGCAGGCCAGTTGGCGTCGTCGGTGATGAACACCTGGACGGTGGGACCCCAGCCCGGATTCATCACCAGCGGCAAGGTGTCGATCCGGGTGCTGGTGGGGTTGTCGCCAACCACCACCGGCTTGCCGGTACGAGCTTCCAGAGCCAGAGCACCGTTGATGTCGGTGATCACGTGGGTGATGCTGCGCTTCTTGGAGTTCCGGTACAGGAACTTCATCCAGGCAGTCTGGGTGAGGACACCGGCAGCCACGATGGTGGCGTCCAGGGCGTTGGCCTTCACCACCTTGGGGGCGGCAAGTGCAGCCTGACCCACGTCGGCGTCGCCGTTCAGCATGGCCAGCAGGTTCTGGTCAGCACGCTCGTTCTTCTCGATCGCGGCTTGGCGAGCGATGGACAAGGCGATGTAGTCCAGACCCATGACCTTGGTGGCCTGCTCGGACCATTCCACACCCAGCGAGTAGGTGGGGATGCGCAGGCTCTTCTCGGAGGTGGTCAGAGTCAGCATGGTCGGAGGCGGCGCCAGCTGGGCCACGCGCTGGGAGCGAGCGGCTTCAGGCTTGGAGTAGTTGGCCTCGGGCCAGATCACCCAGTCACCGGTAATGGTGTCGTCGACGGCCACCATCGCCTCGAAGGCGGCGGGGTTCATCTCCAGGTTGGCCAGGAGCTTGTCCTCGACCAGGGCCAGGATGGCGGGCATCAGCAGCACGCGGGCCTGGTTGCTGGGGTTGGAGTTGCCAGTGACCACGCCGGCCTGCATGGAGACAGGGTTGAAGATGGCGTCAAGCTTGGGGGCGCGGATGCCGTGGGCCTTGTTGGGGTTGAAGACGATGCCTTCGCCAGCACACATCTGGGCAAACACCTCGCCGTAGCGGGAGTTGTCAGTGCCGTACTGACTGTTGACGTGATCGCGCAGGGAAACACCCGCGGCGGAGGCCGCCGCGATGGTGGCCATGTCGATGGTGACGTCCTGCAGGGCGCCGGTAGCGTCGTAGAACTTTGCCATTTTCTTGCTCCTTACGCGCCGACGCGCTCGATGACGCCGGTGGTGCCCACGGCACCAGTACCAGCAGAACCCAGAGAAACAACCTTCCACGCGTACATGGAGGCCTTGATGTGGTCATTGACGTCGCCCACGGCGGCAGCCTCGGTGGTACCGGGCTGCAAGGTGGCCTTGCCGACCTTGGCCACATCGTTACCGAGGGTGGTGCCCTTGGCGACGACCGTACCGACCACGACGAAGTCGCCAATGGCGACCACGCCGACGCCGGGGGTAGCCTGCAGGCCGTCGAACATCACTTCCTTGGCGCCTTCCTTGACGATGGAGCCGATGGTGTAGTCGTCAGCGGTGGCACCCTCGACAGCCACAATGTGGCCTTCGATCAGGTCACCGGCGGCAGCCAGCTGATAGCGGGACTCACCGGCGAACTTGACGAACTTGCCCTGTTCGACATCGGTAAGGTGGTTGGCAGCACCGGTGCCGGCACCCAGTCGCACGGTCTGGGGGACCACGCTGGAGTCGATTACTTCCTTGATCATGAACTTGGCCATTTCTGGTCTCCTTACTTAGCGTGGGTGCCGAGGGCGGCATTGACACGGGCCATGTGACGGGGGTCAATGGCCTGTTTGGGGGCGTCTTCGGCAGCCGCGTCGATGGCTGCTACGCCACCTGCTTTGAAGCTCGAAGTGAATTTGTCGGTCAGGCTGCGATGCTCAGCAAGGATCGAGGCAGGCGTGGAGCCTTCCAGGTCAGCAGCAGTACCTCCCAGCGCAACACGCATGTTGCTGACGGACTTCTTGGCGATAGCCATCAGGCCGTCGTGGGAAGCTTGCATGGTCTCGACCTGCTCCTGCAGCTTGGCCAGAGCGACATTGGACTGCATCAGCAGAGCGTTGGATTCCTTGAGCTGGCCCTGAAGCAAAGCCACCACGCCGGTATCGGCAGAAGCGGCAGGCGCTGCATCAGGTTCGGCGGGGGCAGCAGGCGCAGCAGCGGCTTCGGCAGCAGCGGCTTCGGCAGCGGCTTCGGCAGCGGCAGCGGCAGCCACATCAGCCTCCAGGGCGACGCCTTCGGCAGCTGCGGCAAGCACTTGTTCGGGGTTCAGGACACGCTTCATGGTGGCTCCTTGGGAGTTGTTGCGGGGATTGTTCATAGAATTCGCTGATGTGTCAATAGATTTATTTAATAGGCTGTGCATCATCTCGTCGTAGGACAGGATGCCATCCACCAAGCCCGCCGCCAAAGCCTGCTCGCCGAAGAACTCCTTGCCGTCGGCCATGTTGGCGTCGCAGTAGTCATAGGGCACGTTACGGGCACTGGCCACGTGTTCCACGAAAATCTTGTAGGCCGCGTCCAATTGGCTCTGAAGCTGAATTTTGGCAGAATCCGTCAAGGGTTCCACCGAGTTCACCAGGGCCTTGTATTGTCCGGACCTGAACACGGTCACACCCACGCCGTCATCTTTCAGCTGCTTGCTGTACTCCATGTGGGTGGCGATCACGCCGATGGAGCCGATGCCAGAAGTCTTCGAGGCATACACGCTGCCTGCCGAACTCAGCAGCCAATAGCCCGCGCTGTAGGCCTGCTCGCCGAAGCCTGTGACAGGCTTGATCTTATTCACCAGCTTGATCAGGTTGCCCGTGTCGTAGCAGCCGGAGACCGCGCCCCCGTTGGACTCCACATCAAGCAGAATATCCGTGATCTCAGGATTCTCCGCCGCGTAGACCAATGCCTCACGGATCGCTCCGTAGCTGGTCACACCGAACAGGCGGTTCCAGAATGTGTCCCGGTTGGTGATTGGCCCCTTGATGGAGATGATCCCGACAGAACCCTGCTGTTCGAACAGGTAGGGCACATCGGACTCCTCCTCGTCAGCCTGGCCCGGCGAGTACGCAAGGATCTTGTCGGTGATCGCCGCGTCCATCTTCGTCCAGGCGGAGTAGGACTCCTCGGTGCCGGCCCACAGGCCATCGTGTCGGATCTTGTTCATGTCTTCACCCCATCTCTTCAACGATCATCAGCAGTTCATCCACTGACAGATATTCAACCTTTGCCACCGGCGCCTCGTCCTCCGCCTTCGTCTTCTGCGGGTCCGCCTTCTTGTTCTGCCCGCGAGCCTGGGCCGGGGTGTCCGACTTCTGGTCCTGATTCAAGGCTGAGCCACCGTTGCTCGTCCCATCCGCCGGCTCAGATGCCTTGGCCGACTTGAACATGGTGCCGCTGAGCTTGGTGTAGCCAGCCGGCGGCAACTTGCCCGTCAAGGCGATGCAAGCCTCGTCATCCGAGATCAGGCCCAGTGACAGCTGCTCCAAGATCCGCGACTGCCTGGTCGACTTGAACGCCTCCAGCTCCGACTCCGGCCTCAAGTCCACCGAGTCATAGGTGAACTCCGCGTAGACGTCCAGACCAAACAAGCGCAGGGCCAGCGTCAGCGCCCTGCTGTAGATCTCGTTGAGCTTGAGCTGGACCGCGCCTTCAACCGCCTTGGTGAACAGCATGGTCTCCGTGGAGGCGATGTTGGCGCTCTGCGTCCCGTGGCCCAGCACCGAAGGCATCGCCTTGGCCCCGGTCGCCATCTTGGAGTCGATCATGCCAGCCAGGACCCGGTACTCCTCGGACAACGAGGCATTGCCGTTGTTGACCAGCTCGATGCCCAAGGTGTCGAAGTACACCAGCGCGTCCTCCGGCTCCAGGTTCGCCAGCCTTGACTCGATATCCGACACGACCGAGGCCCGCGCCGCGGCCACGGCCTCCTCAGTCGCCTTGGCCGCCTGCGGCAACGCAGCGAGGAACTTCTCCTCGTCGATCTTCACGCCCAGGCGGGGATGGATGACGCGCTTCACGATGCGCCGAATGTCGTTCTGGAAGTCCTCGGAACTGAGCACCGGCTTCAGCGCCGCCTCGAGTGGCGAGGATGCGTAGGCGTCAAGCAGGTTCTGGTCCAGCGCCACGTAGAAGAACGTGGGGATGTCCAGGTCCACCTCCGCACCCGATATCTTCTGCACCGGCTTGAGGATCTTCCCGTCCGGCTTAAACTCGATGTGGGTCACCGACAGGGGCTGAATGCGCCGCGGCAGCCGATCCTTGCCCAGCACCAGCTCGAGACAGCACGCCCCGTCGCTCATCAACTCCTTGGCCAGCGACTCCGAGTTGGAGCGCATGGACGACACGCCGGAGAACCCGTCCGAGTAATCCGTCAGCACATCAAACCGCGTCAGGAGCTGCTGCAGCAACGCCGTGCCTTCCGGCGAGTGCGTCCCATCCAGATTCTTGGCCAGGGCCGTATATCTCCGCGTGACGCCAAGTCTGATATATGAGAACACCGACGACGACAGGTCCGGGCTCGCCGCGATGAAGCTGCGCATCGCCACCGGCGTACTCTGGTTGCGATAGGTCGTGAGATCCGTGGACAGCAGATTGCGATCCGTCTTCGGCAGCGAGGCCTTGGACGTGGCGTTCTTGGCTGAGCGCAGGAACGGCGGCGTGGCCACCAGGTCGCGAGACTTGACCTTCGGCACCTCCGGGGGCGCCGGCTGGGTCGCCGCCTGCAACTCAGGCCCGTTGAACCAGGATTTGAGATTCTTGAACATGGGTCGCACCTTGGCGGAATAGCCGCGAGGCTATCATAAATTAATCTGATGAGTCGATTAATTTATTCTATCACTATAGCCCCGAGCCCCAACCCCGTCGCTTCGCCCAGAACTCATCCGCGGGGTTCAGCACCTTCTCCGGCAGCAGGATCGTCCTCACCGCGAAGCTGGAGATCGAGGACACGTGGGCCGTGCCCTTGAGCTTGGACGCAATGTAGGTGTAGAGCGCCGCATGATGGTAGTGGTCATTGCCAAGTGCCGACTTCTTCCACGTGTAGGCAATCTCGTTGGAGTCGTCGAATATCTTGCCGCGCTTCATGTCAAGGTGATGCTGGACGATGTCCTGCCTCTCCGGTGTGTCCTGGAACGCCACCATACCGCCACGCACCGCGCCCATATAGGCATCAAAAGCCTTATCCCGGTTGATGTTGACCTGCCGCACCAACTCCTTGCCCTTCTTCTCGTCCTCTTCCTGCATTTTCACGTTGTAGATTTCCACCGCTTTTGACCTGATGTACACCGCGCCGAACAGGTTGGGCATATTGGCCTGCATCGCAATAATTGTCTCAGTGTAGGGCTGCGAGTCGGAGACGATAACCGATACATTCCACTGCAGGCTCAGCTCCGGAATTCGAGTCCGCAGCGCCCCCACCGGCACCTTCTCGGCATGCACTACCAGCATGCTCTCGTCCTCTCCCACCGCAGCCACCATCAAGTGGCTCGTGATGCCCAGGTCCAGCCCCATCACAAACGTCGGCGCCCTGCCCTCCACGCGCACAAATAGCGCCTCCAGCTCCTCTCGTGTGAAGGTGGCGTCCTTGTCTTCCATGGCAAGGCCCAGACCGAAGTTCACGAAGTCCTGGGGCCTCTTGTAGTTGGTGCTCGTCTTCACGAGGCTCGCGCATGTGATGATGTTCGGCGCGTCAAACGGCGACACCTGATAGCCCGCCGCGACGTGGTTCTCCGTCGGGTTCTCGCACACAAATTCGCGGAACTCCGGCTGCAGCGACGGAACCCCGCCACAATCAGGACAATGCAGCGCCGCCTCCTGCCACCTGATACGTGGCAAGTGCGACTTGTTGACCTCCCTCAAGTCCCCGAGGAACCCTGGTACGCGCACGTGCTTGTAATAGTCTGGCTGGAACCAGTGATTGCAATGATTGCACTTCACCATGTTGAAGTGACGCCTCGAGGCCTTGAATTCAGCGTCAATACCGAAATCCGGCAATGTCGGAGTCGAGAGCTTGGTCTTCCGCTTGTACTCCGAGTGTGTGATCCGCGACTCATACTGCGACAACACCTCCTGATCGCTGAAATCCACTTCGTCGTGCATCAAGTGGTCAACCGGGATGGAGATTGCCGCATTTCCAGCCGCACACCCCCGAAAGTGGATAAACGACTCCCCGAACATCTTGACCTCGGAGTTATCAACAGCAGTGTTGAGTGCATCCCGAGCGTAAGGAGACGTCGCAATCACCGGGTCCAACCGCGTCTTGACAAACATGCTTGCAAAGCCCGCAGTCGGCAACGTGTACGCAATCGTGTACGGAGAGATGATATTCGCCAAGGCCAGGGCCGTCCGGATCGAGATTTCCGACAAACCCACCTGTGACGGCTTGATGATCACCTTCTCCTGCGAGTCGTCACGCAGTATCACCTCCTGATACTCGTGATTCTTGAATGAAAACGGCCGCCCGCCCAGCTTCGTGTGCTTGATGAGCCAATCCGGCACCTGCGCCGCCGTGAATCGACTCAACACCATCGCCCGCAGGCGCTCAACGTGGTTGAACTCCGTGGGATTCATGTCGACCCTTCGAGCATCTTCTCGTACTCGTCAATGAAGTCGCCCGCCAGGTCCACCGGCCACTTCTTCAAGGTGGAGATCAGCATCGCCTCGATCCTCTTGAACCGCTCCTGGCTGTAGAACTTGGCCTGCGTGTCCTGCAGCTTGTCCAGGGCCGAGACGCAAGCGTTCAGCACCTGCGCCCGCTGGTTCGCCGGCACGTCCAGATCCCCCATCGTCGCCGTCTGCAACTCCTTGGCGATCAGGTACTGGAGGATCAACTCCTCTTCCAGGTTCAGGTCAGCCAGGGACCGGGCCGGCAGCTGGGCATCAATCTGCGCCCGCAAGTCCAGCAACTCCGTCAGGCTGGCCCCCGCCATGCCCACCTGCCCCCGCGCCGCCCGCGCCGCCTCAAAGTCAAATGTCATTGCCACTCCCCTTCAGTATCTCAGCGAAGAACGCCTGATGGTAAACGGATTGCCCGCGCAGGGTGGGCCAGGACAGCCCGGATTGCCCGCGCAGGGTGGGCCAGGACAGCCCGAACGGCACGCAGTACCTGTTGAACGCCTCGTCGATGACGTGCGTGGGCGCATCTGCAAGGATGGACAGGTCGTGCACAGTGGTCTCCGCGCTCAGCACGGCTATGAACTTGTCCTTGTAGCCGGCCCGCTTCAGGTTCTTTGGCGGCTTGTACCGCCCCTTTGGCGGGAATTCGTCGTAAACGGCCTTCAACTTGAGCGAAAGCCTGCCGTGATCCTTCCGCAACACCTCATCGGCCACGGCCATGCGGAAGTACTTGGGGTACCGGCTCAACACCTGCAAGGTGATGCCGGGGTAGCTGGTGAGAGTCTTGTCCACGTGGCGAAACATCTGCCTAGCTGAGATATTGACCTCTTTTGACAGCTTTGCGACGGAATTCTGACCCTTTACGGCTGAAATTGCTGCATTTGCACAGCTTTCTGCGTGTTTTCTGGCCTCTTTGTGCAGACTTTCGCGTACTTTTGTCGTTGCAAAGGGCTTCCTCGCCACACTAAACAGCCTCATCAGTCGGTACACGTGCGGAACGCTGATCCCAAGGGTCTCTGCCGCCTCCCTGACGGCCTTGCCGTAGTCCTCTTGGTTGTCGAATGGCTGCTCCAGCTTACTGAAAACGTCCCTTAGCACCTCAAGGCGGTCACCCCATAGCGTCAGCAGCTGCTTGCGCCGCACATCATCCACTTCAGGATGGGCCTCGCCGGTGATCAGCGCATCGACCACACCCGCGGACTTGACCTTTGGCTTGGTGTATCGCCGGGACTCACAATAGTTGTAGAGGGCGATCAAGTCCATGCAGGCGTGTGCCGCAATGACCGGCTGGTGCTTGGTGGGGATCTTGTCGGCGAACCGCCACTGCATGACCGTTTTCACAGTCGTGCCCGTGGCCGCGGCCACTGCCTCGTAGGTCACGAAGGCATACATCGCCACCTGGACGAACGAGTTGGGGTTGGTCAGCCGAATGTGCGTCATATTCTAACCTCTCCTAGTCTTTTCTAAGCCTTTCTAAGCCTTTCTAAGCCTTTCTAAGCCCGTCTACTTAGCGACCGGCATTATATCTTTAGTTATAGTGGCTTGGTGAGCGTCAATTTGAGCTTAGCCTATATGGCTAATATCCAGAGTTATTTTCTGTAGTTGAGGTAGTCGTCGAGCACGAGCCTCACCAGAGTGTCCCGAGGTATGTTCGTGGCATTGACGATCACCATGAGCTTGTCGTAGTCCTCTTTCGGCAGAGCCAGCGACGTCGGACGCTTGGGTCCGTCCAGATCAACCAGATCCTCGCCGTCCAAGGTCCGGCGGATGCGCTTTCCAGCCACATCCAGGACGTACAACGGATCGGCCAAGGCCGGGGCCAGGGCCTTTCTCACATTGAAGGCCAGTGTCCTTGGGATGTTCCGCAAGGCTTCGCTTTGCGCCTCCAGCATGTTCACTCGAAACGTGACGTTTTCAGTCATTTTGAGCCAATAAGGTTGTGACGCTGTGAGTGTAGACATAGCAGATGGCAGTTGCAACATGAAAGTTCAAAAATGTCGTTGCGCTGGAAGAGCCAGGTGGTTAGCCCGGCCCTGGCCCCGTCGGCGAAAAGGTGCGGCGTCATTGCGCGGCGCACCATGCCACGGCCAGGGCGGTCGGGCTGGCCACGGCCAGGGCGGTCGGGCTGGCCACGGCCAGGGCGGTCGGGCTGGCCACGGCCAGGGCGGTCGGGCTGGCCGTGGCCACGGCGGACGGGCTGGCCGTGGCCACGGCGGACGGGCTGGCCACGGCCAGGG
>Ga0209096_1001260_pt1 | contig 28926 bp, 17 predicted proteins | sample AD_UKC034_MetaG_FD_184407 | JGI IMG/M metagenome (GOLD analysis project Ga0209096, IMG submission 184407) | Active sludge microbial communities of municipal wastewater-treating anaerobic digesters from USA - AD_UKC034_MetaG (SPAdes) (version 2) | ecosystem: Engineered > Bioreactor > Anaerobic >... | reverse complement strand
GATTATTAAATACATCATACCCTGCGGTAAGGTCTACATACACACCAGTTGAATCCCTTGCATCGAGGCGCTGATAATAAGAGGATGTGCCAATTGGTATTTCAAATGACTGGTTATTGAAACCCACACTACCTAACTCTAAGGTTGTCGGGTCTTGTTTGGGTTCTATCGGCGTTGTTATCTTAATATATCTTGCCCTTGCAGTTGCGTTAGAATCATTTTCAAACTGGATAGTATAAGGCATTCTGTCTTTTACACTTACCCATGCTTTATCAGGCTGGCCATCCGGGCCGGTGATGAGGTTGGGGTCGAAGGGGGAGCGATGCCAGGTTTTTGATGCAGGATCATATACCCAGCGACCTTTACGATTAGAACCACCTTCTCCACAATCTCTTTGCTCTCTCCATCTTCTTTGTCTTTCTTCCATACGAAGCCGTGCCTTAAGCCAGTCACCACCCTTTTCCTGCGTCGATGCATAATCCCATGCTGCATTTTCAATTTCTGTACTACTGGTTACAGTTTTTTCTCCCAAATACTGACCTAAATCCGCAGCGTTTGCGTTAATACCTTTGCCGGTGGCTAATGTTAAACCCAAATCTGCCAGATTGATAGTCGCCCCGACAGGTGTAAACCCACCAATACTCATTACCAAATCACCAACTGCCTGAGTTTGTACATCACCTAACTCATGAGACTGCCCATCAACAAAAGTTTCTGCTAATTTTTCTGCTTTGATAGCAACATCAATACCTCCAATAGCGTTACCTGCAAATTTTAGACCCTTAACAAAACCTGCTTCTTGTTTTGCAACTGTTTGAATAGTTTCCGTGGGGGTTGTTAATGTTTTGTAGGCCTTAGGTCCGTCAGAAGCTGATATATTTCGTAGTGATTTAGGATCAAATCTTGCCTTCTTCATTATTCTTGCTTCCTTGATTATTTCATCCCCTGCCTCAAGAACTCCTTCCCTATATATTGATTTAAGTTTATCATGTGTTAAAGCACCTCCTATTGAGATAGTCAAGCTAAACGCATCAGTTGTTTGAGACTCTTCTTCACATTTCAGCCCCCATACATCTACACCATTTGCCGGATTATTTCCAACATACTGGTACAGATTCATTCCATCTTTATACTCAATTAAGTCCCGTTGATTAAACACACCTGTTTCCGGCGAATAATTCCGGAAGAAAAAACGATAACTCCCCGATGCACTGTCATACTCCTGTCCCATAAACCCAAAACGGTTACCTGCTATGGAAGAAGATAGTAGATTATTTGAACTATCATATCTTGAAAGTTTTCCATACACATCATACCGGTAACTCTCTATTAATCTCCCGCTGCTGTTGCTGATGGCTTCTACTGAGTTCAACTCATTCTGGTGATAATAGTAACTATTGCTGCTGTTTTCATTCATTACAGGTGATAAAAAACCAGTAAACACTGTTCTGTTAAGCAGATTGTTATTTCCGTCTCTTTCTTCTATCTGTGCGGCGCCGCTGTATGTATATTTTAATGTGCTGCCATTGATGGTTTTGGTGATTCGCCTGTTTAATGCATCATAGCCGTATGTTATTACACTTGCAGGAGAAGCTGAGTCTCTTGTTAAGCGGTTCTCCGCATCGTAGGTTTTGTAAAATGTTCCGTCAAAAGTGATATTGCCCCGGTCGTCAAAAGTGAAGCTGGTAGCATTTACTCCTGTTAGCTGGTTCAGGTTGTTGATGCTGTATGTGGTGGCGGCTCCATTCAGGTTAGCTGCTGTACGATTGCCCACGGCATCGTAAGTATATGTGTTTTGTATAACCGGGCTGCCTGCTGGTCCCCTTTTATAATTGGTAAGCCGGTAACCATTATCATAAGTAAATTGTTCGGATAAGGATGGGTTGTTCAGCCGGTTGATAGCCGTCTTATTCATTTCCTTATCATAGGTAAATGTAGTGTTCTGCATCGTTCCGGTAGTAATGGAACTTAAGCGGTTAGCAAAATCATACTGCATACTGCTGGTTACACCGTTGGCAAAGCTTTTATTGGTAAGTTGGTTGGCATTGTTGTAAGCATATTCCGCTACCGTTACGCTGTCTTTTAAAATTTTGGTCAGCCTGTTTCTTGTATCAAACTCTTTTATCACCGTAGTGCTGTCAGGATAAATAGTGGTTTGTGTTCTTCCAGCTATGCTGTAATTATACCTTGTCGTTCTGCCGTCAAAAGTTTCGGCCGTTACCCGGTTCAGGTTGTCATAAGCAAAAATTACAGTGCCGCTGTTATTGGTAGCTGTAAGTACCCGGTTCAGTTTGTCGTAGGTATAACTGAACACCTCCCCGTCGGGCAAGGTGCGGCTGGCCACCCGGTTCAGTGTATCATACTGGTAAGTCATAATACTGGCATCTGTAAGTCGTATGCTTGTTACATTATTTTCCTTGTCATAGCTGTATTGCATGTATTTTCCATCCGGATAGGTCATGGTTTTTCTGCGGTTCAGGCTATCATATGTATAAGTGGTGGTATTATTGTTTTGATCTTTTAACGATGTGATATTGCTTTCTGCATCGTATCCCACTGTTATTACAAAACCATTATTGTCCGTATAGGTCCTTACCCGGTCAAGGCTGTCGTAAGTATAATGCCTTGTGCGGCCTTCCCTGTCTGTAACAGAAGTGATGTTGTTATTTTTATCATAGGTATAAGATGAGCTATTCCCTAATGGGTCGGTTACTTGTTTTATCCGGTTAAGACTATCATAACTGGCTGATATGATGGCGCCGGTTCCATTGGTGTAGCTGGTTATATTATTGTTCTTATCATACGTATAGGTACCAATAGTGCCTGTGGCATCACTGATGGATGTTACCCGGTTAAGCTGGTCGTAACTGAAGTTAATGAACCGTCCGTTGGGCAAACTTATACTGGTAACATTTCCATTACCATCATAATTATAAACTGCACTATTGTTCTCTGGGTCTTTGGCGCCCTTCAACCTGTTGCGGGTATCATAACTCATTTTTGTTTCATGGCCCAGCGCATTTTTTACACTGGTCAGGTTATCCATACCATCCCAGGTAAAGTTGGCCTGGTTGCCGGTTGGCCCGGTTACTTTCACAATCCTGTTGCTGGCATCATAGTTTATTGTGCTGGTCTCATTATTCTTGTTGATATAGGAAGTGATGTTGCCTTGTGCATCATAATTCAGTAATGCAAAATTGTTGATCGGGTCGGTAATTTTTTTCAGCCGGTCTAATATATCATACTCAGCAATGGAATTATTGCCCCTTGCATCTGTAAAAGACAACAACCGGCCCCTTGCATCAAAGGAGAGTGTAGCAGAATAACCATTGGGGCCTGTTACGTTCGTTGGATTGCCATATGCATCGTAATTGTATGTAAATACATTTCCTTTGGGGTCCGCACTACTGATGATATCGCCGTTGGCATTGTAAGTAGCCGTATAAATATTATTTCCCGGTGTGGTCAACTGTGTCATATTGCCGTCACTGTCATAAGCCATTGTATATATATTCCCTTTGGGGTCTTTGAAACTGTTTATTTTTTTAAAGTCGGTGGTATATGTATAAATGCTGACCTGGTTCAGCGGGTCCGTAGCAGTGAGCATATTACCGCTGCTGTCATATGTATAAGTATATACCTGTCCATTGGCATCCGTCATTTTTGTCGGGTTGCCCTGGTCATCATATTCATAACTTATATTGAACCCGCAGCAATTGCCGGACATAGAAGTGATCCAGGAAAGATTATCCACTGTTTGATATTTATATGTGGTTACCTGGTTGCCGGTTGTTAAATGGTCGGTTACTACCGTTTTTTGGTCAGCGGTATCATACGAAAAACTCAGCCGTTTGTTACAGCCCACCAGTTCGCTGATGCTCAGGTCCGGATAATAAATGATATCAATCTTATTGTTATTCTTATCTGCAAGGGATTTCATCGGGCCATTTACCAGGTAGGTATATTGATATTTACCGTTCAGCGGGTCTTTTACTTCTTTTAAATTACCTGCCACATCGTAGGTATAAGTATAGGTTCTTGAAGGTGCGGCTATGGCATCTGTTACCGAGGCCAAACGGCCCTGCGGATTATAGCTGAATGTGATACTCTGTCCCGCTGTATTGGTCATTGCAGTAAGCAAACTATCGGTGTAAGTAAAGTTGATGAAGTTTCCATTGGGTTCTTCCATCCTGGTAATCCGCTTATGTACCGCATTATCAAAGAAATATTTCATGCCATCCAATTCTGTCAATACATACTTACCCGGCTGATACTGTGTAAGTGTATTAAAAAATCCTCTTGGTGATTTGTATGTCCCCCCGGGTAATGAATCATATTTATCTTCCCTTCCATCACCCCATAAAATCAACCTTGTGCCTGGTGTAGTATCATGGCTGTACTTTATGTTGTATGCAAATGTCCATCCTTTTCCATAGCCATACTCTTCAGTAAATAAATAGCTGTTGTAATAAAAACTGATGTCCAGATCAAATGCTCTTGCAGGTATATAAATATCTGTCCTGGGTATGTATAAATTACCGCTTAATGTATTTACCTGTGTACCCAACGGCCCCCTCTTGTTGGGGTTATTCAGGTTTTGAGCATGAGTAGTTACAGTTGAGGCTGTTATTAGTAAAAACAACAACCATTTTGCTCCTGACCGCCTGATACTACTTAAGATATTTTTTGAAAAGAAATACATATTGTTTTTTTTCAATCTTTTTATTTCAGCTTCCAGGTCACAGGGTTAGGATCCGGTATATGATCTGCCGCCCTGCTATGTACAATTATTGTTCCGCTGCCTCCGGCACGAATGATGCCCGGTGGCCCGCCCGGTTCAATCAATTCTAAGTATAATGATGTTGTTCCTGTTGGCACACCCTCCTTGGTAAATGCCATCTTTAGTCCCGCTTCGCTATATAGAATCCTGGATTGTGCCGGTATATCAAAATTGGTCGGGTTACTGTAATTGATCAGTATAACTATGGGGCGTTTCAGCAACACATTTGAGGGTACAACCAGGTCAACTACCAGCTGTGAATTCAAACCACTTGCGGCACCGGGATCACATCCGGGTTCATTACCGTTGCCTGCACCTGTATTATTTCCGCCACCGGTAATCAATCCGCCGTTATTGGCAGGAACAATAGAGAATCCATTGGGTAATACAGCTTCTGACAGATCAGGTTTTATCAACGTCACATCATAAATACCCTGTGGTTTTCCCTGCAGCGGGAAGGTGGCAAATACCTGTGTGCTGTTGGTGTAGTAAACAGCAGAAGCATAGATCGTAGTAGCGCCATTGCTCAGTTTCGCCATCATGCTGTCACGGAAAAGCGAACCCCGTATGCGGATGGTTACGTTACCAATATTGCCACCGGCATTCGTATGTACATTCAGAATAGCAAACGGCAGCTTTACTGCTTTGAGTTTTACATTCTGTACAACCGGATTAGGGGACACACAGCGGTACATGATGTAATACACTGAGTCTGTTACATCCGTCATTACGATTTGCTGATTACCATAGTTGGGTATTTCAAACCGGTAATCGTAATTAGCAGGTGTGGGTACAAAACCACCGCTGATATACATTTCATTCTTCATCGTCAGGGAATCCGGCGTAGTGAGTGTAACGAGTATAGTGGAACCAAGTAAAGAATCAGGTATTCTTAATTTATAATAACGGCTTATTTTCTGCAGCGTATTCAACTCATCCAAATTCATTGGAAGTTCTTTTACTTTTACATATACTGGTGCGGCCGTCATGCCAGTATTATTATCTTCATCCGATTCAATGATATTATTGAGCAGGTCAGTTTTAATAAACATATTATAGTTGCCCTCTACCACACCGGTTACCATCGGCGCCATGCGCACTGTGTCGGACTGCAGCGGGTTCATCAGGATATTCTTATCCTTAATACCGATTAGTACCGCTGTTGAATCCAGTAAACTGCCTGATGAAAGGTAAATACCATCTTTACTATATCCTCTTGCCTGCTCACCTGATGTATTAGTGATAACCCATTTCGCCGTATCTATGGTATAGCCCAGCATCACTGTATCAGGTCTCAGCACATCACTTACAATCAAATCCGATACCGGTGGCGTATACACACTGAGTAAGCTGAAGCCAAGGTTATTGGTGGAATTCGTTTCAATCACAGCATTGTTGGAGTTAGCCTGGCTGATGAGCACATAGTTACCAGGCGTGATGAAAGACGGGATAGTTACCGTAACTGTGTCGTAATAGAACTGGCCGGCCGGTAATACACTTGTCCGGTTGCGGGTAGCCAATAATCTGTCGCCCTGATTGGTATTTACAACAAAATCTGCTGATAGTAATAACCTGTTTTGGAAATTGGTTCCGGGAAATGTTATACCTGTTCCATTGTTGGCAACCTTATAGATTACTGTTACCGGCTGACCTGCTGCAACAGACGGGGGTGCAGATAAAATAGTATCAGTCAAATCGCTGAGCGGCGGCAGTGTTACTGTTATTTTTTTAGCAGCGCCTGATGCTTCCCTGATAAAGTTTACATTATTACTTACAATTTTTTCGGCAGGAATTCTGTTAGAAAAGTTGTTATGTACATATACATAATAATCACCCGATGGCATATAAGGCACGATTGGCGACTTGCTGAATCCAGAATCCTGGTTACGGTTCAAACGTAAATATTTCAGTTGTTCAAAGGCTTTTATATCACCACCGTCAGCCACTGAATCGGCAGAAAAATAAATACCATCATACCATGAGTTATAGTATTGCTGAAGGTTAGGATTATACCCGGTATTTTTTACCCGCCAGTTGATGGAGTAAGCCGAACCTACTGTGGTAACATCCGGGCCGTTTACGGTAGTTACAATATGGTCCACCAGCGGATTAACTAATACTTTGTTTCCACTGCCTCCCACATTATTATTTGTGGCACTGCCTTCATAAGCCCCGGTGTCTGCATTTGCCTTAACAAAGAAATACGCATTGCCATACATGGCGCCGGGGAAACAATTATTGATTTCAAATCCCATCTTCATGTTTACATTTAGCGTATCTGTATAGGCTGTTGCAGGTGCTATCGTTCTTACCTGTATACGTTTACCAATGAAATAGCTGGTGGTGGTGGTGTAAATTGGGCTGCAACTGATAAATACACTGTCTGTCCAGGTACCGGTTGCTGCTCCGCTTCCGTTGTTGATAACAGTATAAATGATCCCGCTGTTGAATATGGTAAATACTGAGTCGGCGGTTTGCACACTGCTTACGATAAAATCAGCAGGAACGGCAGCCGTTACTGCGATGGCAGCAGCAGCGCTGATATTGTTTACATAATTGGTTTCCCGGAAAGCGCTGTCATAATTGCTTTGTACATAGAAATACTTTGTTCCACTGGTGGCATGCGGCATGTTATAATTGAATGTATGCGGAACAGCCGTGCCTACCGGCAGGTCTTCGGTAAATATAGTAGTACCTATTAACTGAGCGCTGCCATCAAAACTGGAAGAATTGCTTATGTAAATTTTGTCCCTGCGAATATGATTAAATACAGTGCCGGGTCCATTGTTCTGCACATTATAACTGATGGCAATAGCCTGACCGCCTGTAGAAGCTGACGGGACTGAAATAGCCGGTACAGAAACATCCGGTCTTTGAATGCCTATTGGTAAGGCACTGCGTTTTATTTGAGGGGTACCGGGATATTCAAATACTGTTTTGGTTGGGTTGGTATATACATATACATAGTAATTACCCGGCTGCAGGGTTGATGGTACGTTAAAGTTGAGCGTCTTTGGAAAGTTAGAGCCCGGATTAATAACATTTGAAACATTGATATTACCATTTGCAATAGCCGGGCAACTTACAAAACTATAAGATGGTGCAGGAGCATCAAGGTAAAGGCCTGAGTTTTCTATACCATGTTTTACTTCATTAATCAATACCGCATTTGATGTATTTAGGTTACTGGAATCTGTACTCAGGTAAACTCTGTCAATCCAATAGCTGCTGCCAAAAACAACGCTGTCTTTTATAACTGCGTTGGCAATTCCGATGCAGTTGGGCCCCGTACAACTAACCTGGCAGGTGCTCATTGTTAAATAATGTCCCCTGTTTTTTTCTATATTATCGGTGAAGCCGTCATTTCTGATATTCCAGTTAATACCAATGGGCTGTGTGGTGCTGGCAGCCGTAACAGGAACGGTAAGGGTATTGACAGTAAGCTTAGGGGTAGGTGTGAGATATAGCTGCAATTGTGCCTGTCCGAGGTTATTATCTGCCAATGCCCCTTCGTAAATGGATGTAGCGGCCGTTGTACCGGCATTTGTTTTTACATATATAAACCAGGTGCCGAAAATAAAGTTGGGGATAACCACACTGGCATTTCGTGTATAAAAACTATCGGACTGTAATTGTGTGTTATTGCTAAATCCGGCATAAGATGTATTGGGATAGTAAGAACCGTTCACTTTGGGAAGGGTTAGTGGTATGGCATTGTTCCTGTCAAACAGGGGGCTTTGTGATAAAAAGACAGAATCAGTCCATATACCTCCGGAGGGTGTAAGCACACCATAGTTCTTCACTTTGTAAGTAAGATTAATAGTGCTACCGGAAAAAGCACTGGCAGTTGTAAACACCGAATCAACCCGCAAATCCGGTGTGGGAGCCAATTGAATATCCATTGGCGCTGGTGCTCTTGCCGTATCATTAGCCACAGTTACCTGCATTATTTTCCAGTTCGGATGTTCGTTATCTGTTATCACATATACATAGACCGGGAAGCTGTAACTAAGTGGCAGGGTAAAATTCAAACTGTTGGTATAGAACTGACCACTGTCAAGTGATGAAGGCCTTATTTTTTTGCCAAGCAATAATGGTCTTCCGTTTGCCGTAAGTGAATTCCATGAAGATGGGCTCCAGTTTGGCGAACCGGCAAAGCTCACAAATGGTACTGTATCCAATGCAAAATAAACACCATCATACCAGGTGGAATTAGGGAATGTTCTTCCAGGCCCTGCATTGGTTACTTTCCAGCTTACTGTAATAGTCTGACCTGAAGTGGCCGAAGCAGGCACTTGTACATCACTAACAACAAGGTCAGGCAATGGAACAATACTGAAATGCTGTATGGGTCCGGCTGTTTGCGAACAGGGATTTTTTGAAACAACCCTCCATTTGTAGGTTGTATTGTGTTGCAGTGAATTCAGAGGCAATGTGTAGAAGATATCTGTAATGTTGGATGCATAAGGTGTACCTGGTTGCGGCAAAGCAGCATCCCACACATATAAATCATACTGTGTGGTATTGGAACCGGGTATCCAGGAAAGACGCAATGGTAATTGCTGGTCAATAGCGCTATCAGCAGGGAGCATACCGGTAACCGGTGCAGGAAGATTAGCGGATGTGGCTATCTGCATACTATACTCAGTCGAGTAAACAGTATCACAACTACTGTTTGCTTTTACACTTATGGTATGGTTGCCCGGTGCTTGCCACTGAACCCATGCTGTGTCAAGATTGGTTGTGAGAATACCACCACCGCTTAGTGTCCATATATAATTGGCACCGGGAATTTTTTGTGCATTGTAACGATAAGTATTCAGGCATGGTGCTGCATCGCCGGTAATGTTATTCATTGTGCTTACGCCGATACAGAATGTCCTGTCAACCGGTGTCGCACCAAAATAATTGAAGTTTCCAATCTGCGATGCACGGACAGTTACCGTACCGGCACCAGTAAGTTTTATTTTATTGCCGCTCTGAATGGTGGCATAGCTGCTTCCTGCAACAATTGAATAAGTGACAGTCAAACCCACAGATGAACTGGCAGTAAGCTGGTAAAGCTGCGGACCAAAAATCATGTCCGGTATAGAGTCAAACGTAATTACCTGGTTTCCCCTGATAACCCGGAATGTTTGCTGTACATCCGGCGCGGGGCTGTAGTTTTCGTTGCCCGGCTGCATGGCCTTAATAACAATATCTCCCACTAATGTACCGCTGCCGCTTATATATAAAGTATCATTCTGTATAAAACCAGGTCCGGAAATTTTCTGAAAGAAAACAGGCAAACCAGAACTTGCCGTAGCATCCAATTTAACTTTTGCTATTGGAGTAAGCACAATATCCGGAATAGCAGGAAAGCTGATAGTTTGCGCTATGGCAGCTGCAGCAAATACTATTGCATTTGATTCGGGGCCTGTTGCACAGGTGCTAACAAACCTTGCTGTATATGTTCCATCCAGTGCGGCATAATAGCTGGGCTGGTTAGCCTGGGTGATAGCCGTTCCGTTTCTGTACCATTGAACATAGGTTCCGTTGGGAAAATTACTGGCTGTAAGTGTGCGGCCAAAGGCAGTAATAACCGGTGCCTGAGTGGGAGGCACTCCTCCTGTAATTACTTCTACATTTTTTTGTTTTGTAATAGTGGAGCCGCCGGGGTTTGATAAATAAAGGGCAATATTGCGGCTGCCTGTACTATTCCATGTTACGGTAGCTACACTATCATTAGTAGTAAGTGTTCCTCCACCGGCGGGCAAACTCCAGTTATAAGTAATATTGCTTCCAACAACATTACTCACCGTATAAATTTTTGTGGTATTCTCACAGGCTATGGTGTCACCCACTATGGAAAAAGAATTGGAAGGCGCCGGTGATACAATGGCTTTCCATATTTCCCTGCCCAGCACAGGATGGGTGGCAGTAAACAAAGCCATATCATTCAAGGCTATCAGATAATCAGGAGTTGAAGTGGTTGTACCGGGATAAAGGTCATAGCCAATAGTCCCGGCATCTGTACCGTCGCTTCTGAAAAATTCAACACCACCACCGGGCATGGTGGCCCTGAAGAATAAATTATTGCCAACAGCTATCAGTTGTTCAGGGCTCGAGTCGCCGGAACCAGTATTTATGTCTTTCACCAGTATAGTACCAGGGCCCGTATTGTCTGTTTTCCAAAGTTCACGGCCATGAACTGTTCCATCATCTGCTGAAAAATATACTACTCCATTTAGACTTGTAAAACCTAAAGGGGTGGACCCCGCTCCGCCAGGAACAATTTCAGTTATCATATATGTTCCCGCCGGCGTACCATCACTTACCCAGGGTTCAAATGAAGTACTGGCTGTAAAAGCAGTGAAGTATAATTTACCTGCTGCTACTGCAAAATATCTTGGATTGGAATTTGGAAAAGAACCGCTGGTTGCAATATTCACAAACAAGGTTGTTCCTGCTGCGGTTCCATCACTTACCCAGGGTTCTTCACCGTTTACGCCATCATTGGCAGGAAAATATACTTTACCATTGTATGCTACCAGTTCATCAATATTGGGTGAGCCGGAACCGGGATTAATATCTTTTACCAGTACAGTGCCCGCAGCGGTTCCATCGCTTTTCCATAACTCACTTCCCAACCCTGTCACTGTGGCCCTGAAAAAAACTATGCCATTTGCGTCTGTCAAAAGTATTATTGAAGGTGAGCCTGTTCCTGCTACAATATCTGCTACCAATACAGTTCCTGCAGCCGTACCATCACTCTTCCAAAGTTCTGCGCCAGTAGTACCATCATTGGCAATGAAGAAAAGCGTATTACCTGATGCCGTTAATAATGTCGGACTTGACGATGATGTACCCGACCGGATATCTTTTACAATTACGGTACCTGCTTCAGTACCGTCTGTTTTCCAAAGTTCAGTACCGCTTGCGTTTGTAGCGGTAAAAAATATTGTTCCATTTACATTAGCAAAGTTGGCCGGGCTGGAACTGCTTGTTCCGGGATTGATATCTTTTAGCAATACAGTACCTGTTGTTGTTCCATCTGTTTTCCAAAGTTCAATTCCGTTTACTCCATCTGCGGCCGCAAAAAAGACAGTATTCCCTTCCCTGACATAAGGTCCTGGATTACCCTGATCTGTTGTGGTATTAATATCCTTAATGAGTTTTGTACCTGCATCGGTACCATCAGATACCCAGGGTTCACGGCCCGAAGCAGTGGAAGGCACCCCCGGTAAAAGACCGTTATGTTGGAACAATAACTTATTTCCTAAAGCATATAATGTTACATAAGTACCGCCGCTGACAACGGAAGTATTTAAAGGTAATGTTCCTCCGTTGGTACCGTCGCTTTTCCATAGTTGTAACTGAGTGGAGGATGTGGCCGTAAAATATAGAAGGCCATTTACATTTGTAAGCGAGACTGGCGAAGACGAACCTGCTCCCGGATTTATATCCTTAACCAGCACTGTTCCAAGCTCAGTTCCATCGCTTTTCCATAACTCCCTTCCTTCTATACCAACAGTTTGCGCTGAAAAAAATAAGGTGCCGTTAACGTTTACCAGGTTTGTTGGTGACGAATTGATACCGCCGGGCATCACATCTTTTACCATGACAGTTCCTGTCGAGGTTCCATCCGTTTTCCAAAGTTCAACATTGGCAACAGGATCGGTGGCAGTGAAATAAACAGTACTGCCGATTACAGTAAAGCTACCCGGGTTTGATGAATTGGCACCGGGGTAAATATCTTTCAGTAAAATCGTACCTGCTTCTGTTCCATCAGACAACCATATTTCAGTACCTGTGCTGCCATCATTACCTACAAAACAAAACTGGTTGCCTATTATTATGAACGGTCCGTTACTACCTGAGCCGGAACCAGGGTTCAAATCTTTAATTATTACTGTTCCGGCGTCTGTTCCATCTGATTTCCAAATTTCCTGTCCATTCACAGCGTCTATTGCACTAAAAAGCAGGATACTGCCAAAAGCAGTCAGATTCTGGAATGTTGTGTTTGCTGTACCTGCATTAATATCTTTTGCCAAAACAGTTCCTGCAGTAGTGCCATCACTCTTCCATAGTTCACGGCCATTTGCTGCTGTGATTGCTGTAAAAAACAATGTACCATTTACATTGACAAAGTTCTGCGGTGTGGATGATGCAGAACCGGTATTAATATCTTTAACCAGTACCGTACCGGCATCCGTTCCATCCGATTTCCATAATTCACTTCCCGAAGCTGAAGTGGTAGCTGAAAAGTATAACACATTATTAATAACAACTAAATTAGCCAGGGTAGTACCTGTGGTTCCGGGATTTATATCTTTCACCATTACTGTACCGGCTGATGTTCCGTCTGTTTTCCATAGCTCATTACCATTGGCTGTAGTTGTTGCTGCGAAGTATAAAAATCCATTCATCTCTACCAGTGTCGCCGAACCTGATGTGACAATACCGGAAATACCCGGGTTAATATCTTTTACAAGAGATGTTCCCGCTTCGGTGCCATCTGTTCTCCAGAGTTCATGCCCGTTTACTCCATCATCTGCAGTGAAATAAGCAAAGCCATTCATAGTTACAAAACTGTAACCTGTAGTTGATTGCGAATGTAATGTTGCTGCTCCATTAATATCTTTTAATACCTCCGGTGTTTGTGCAGATGCATATACAAAAAATAAAACAGCCATCAGTAAAGACAGTGTCTTCAGCTTAAAGAAACAACATAAGGTGGCTTTTTTCATACCAGTCAGTTAGTTCGGATATTTCTTATAATTATTTACATACCGCTGTATTACTGACAGCGATTTATTGGCTACTAAGTGAAGAGCACCGGAACTGGTTTTTACAGAAGAGATTGCGGGACAACTATTGTAAATAAAAATTACTTCTGCGGCACCGCCTATAATCCATTTGGATTAGATTGGAATTATCAGTCAATTCCGTACTTTGAAATGAAAATCTTTTTTTGAAAAGGCTGATTTATATAAAGTTGTTCCTGTTAGCGATATTAAGCTGCAGCATGTTGCTATCACAACAACTAAGCCGGTATAATACATTCAGTTATAACGTAAACGAAGGGCTGCTGCAAAGCACTATCGGGGAAATTGCATTTGATAAAAACAATTTTTGCTGGATTTCTTTCCCTAACGGCATACAACGGTTTGATGGAAAGAATTTTTTTACCGTTCCTTTACAGCCTGGTCTGGCGGATAACAAACACTGTGATTTTTTTAAATGCAGTAATGATGTCTTACTGGTAAGCCACTCCCGTGGCCTGAGCCGGTATGAAGCAGATGGAAATAAGTTTACCGCGGTATATACCTATGAGGCAGGGAGCAAATCCCCGGCTCAGTTTATTGGCGAAGACGAAAGAAGCATTTATATATATACACAATCTGCTGAAATTATTGGTATAAGCCTGAAGGATTATTCAGTATCGTCCCGAATAAAAACCGGGTTTCCCGATTACGGACCCAACTCTGATTACAGACCTTCAATTGGTGATAATATAGCCGGTCATAAAGCAGTTTGGAGAATTGCTGAGTTTATTTACCTGTGGGACCTGAAAAATAAAAAACTGGTAGCAAAATCACCAGCCATTGCCAGCCTATCCTCATTTTTTCTGCATTTGAAAAATGAAAATGAAGTCTATTATTATACATATAAGACTTCCGACGCCTCCATTGAAATTTATAATTTCGCCACACACAGTAATAAAACCCTGCCGGTAAGAATACCTCTGAATGGATATATTGGCAGGTTTTGCATCTACCACTGGGGAGCAAAGACGCTGGTTTCACTGAATGACCGCTTATTTGAAGCCGACACCTCAGGGCTGAAGCTGATGTCAGAGATAGTGGATTTTCAAAACCAGCCGGTGGCGTTGAATAATCCCATTGCCGGTATATATGAAGATAATTTTGGAAATCTCTACCTGCAAACAGTTAGCGGAGGAATCAGAAAAATTATCCGCAACAACTATCCGCTTAAATATTATAACAATGGGGAGGCTAAAAAGAATTTTATTATGGCAGTGCTGCCGGACAAAAGCAATAACAGGATCCTGGCCGGGGCAAGGGGTAATGGCATACTTGTTTACGATACGCTGCAGCGTTTGCAGAAACATATAAAATTTATTACCCGGACCGGGGCAGTAGCTTCGCCAAATGCCATTCTAAAAAAGCCAGATGGCAATTATATCGTTTTTGCACAGGGTGAGAAGAAGGTGTGGGAGCTCAGCAGTGATTTATCCGGAATTCGCAGTATCCCTATTACAAGCAAACTCCCGAAAACGAAAAGCGGGGCCAACTATTTCTCAGACCATTTAATGCAATCTGACAATGGGTCTGTTATTCAGCAGGAAACAAATCTCTTCAGGGTCGGCTTTTATCCTTTAACCGTGCAGGAAGAGAAAATTACTGATGGTTATACAATGGGTGGTTTGTATTACCCTCCGTATATCATTACACATGCTAACAATGAACTTATTTTTCTGGATGCAAAAACATCAGCCCCGCTAAAGAAAATATCCTTCAAAAATACCGGCTATGTAAGATGCTTTGCAACAGACAATAAAAACAATATTTACATTGGTTCCAATAAAGGGATTTTTGTGATTGATACGGCGGCAAAAATTCTTCAACAGTTTAACAAGGAAACAGGTCTGCCTGATGAATGTATTTATGCTATGGATCTTGATGCAGAAAATAATCTTTGGTGCAGCACGAATAAAGGTATCCTGAAAATAAAGAACGGTAAAGTAGTTCACCAATTAAAAAAAGAAGACGGCCTGCAGGAAAATGAGTTTAATACCAATGTTACATCAAAAGCAGCGGATGGAGAACTCTTCTTCGGGGGAGTAAATGGGGTAAGCAGTTTTTTTCCGGCAGCTATCGGCGGACAGGAAGAAAATCTCAGCCTGATTTTTACAAGGATTCTGGCCAATAACCAGGATGCTATAAAAGATACTGCTGCCTGGAAAATAGATAAGCTGGTGCTGCCTTATACACATAATTCGCTTTCATTTGATTTTGTCGCTATGGGCAACCAAAACCCCGACCAGTACCTGTACCAATACCAGATGGTTAAAATAGATAAAGAATGGATACGAAGCGACGGGATGCAAACAATCCGTTACAGCTTACCGCCGGGGAGATATGTTTTAAAAATTTATGCTTCCCGGTCATTAGATGATACTCCAACACCCTTAAAAGAGCTGGTAATTATTATAAGGCCTCCATTTTGGAAAAGCTGGTGGTTCATGGTATTGGCTGGAGTCCTGATTGTATCATTGCTGGCTTATATTATTAACCAGAATAACAAAAGGAAATTTGAAAAGAGGCTGCAACAACTGGAAAATGAACGGCAGCTGAAAGAAGAACGGGAACGTATTTCCAAAGATCTTCACGACAGCCTGGGGGCTTATGCCAATGCAGTGTTATACAATACAGAGCTGCTGGAAAAAGAAAGCGTAGCCAGCCGTCAGAAAGAATTAATTGGCGATTTAAAATTTGCCTCAAAAGATATTATCACTTCGCTACGGGAAACAGTGTGGGCTCTGAAAAAAGAAACATACAGTGCTGAAGATTGTCTGCTGCGCATCAGGAACTTTGTTCAGCCACTTAGCCGCTATTATCACAAGATTAATTTTACTTTGGAAGGTGAAGCGCCTGCAACTCTGGAACTGCACTACACCAAAGCATTGGCATTGGTCCGGATTGTGCAGGAGGCAATCGCCAATGCTATCAAACATTCAGGAGCAGAAAATATTTCCCTGCTTTCACAAACCAGTTCTGCGGGAAAATGGCATATTACAGTTAAGGATGACGGAAAGGGATTCCAATATACCGATACCAAAACAAACAGTGAAGGAAATGGCTTAACAAATATGGAGCAGCGAGCAGCTGAAGCCAGCATTCATTACACTATTGAATCCGTAGTGGGGAAGGGAACAACAATACAAATTATTATTTAAACTATGCCTGTACGAATAGCCATAGTAGATGATAAAGCAAGCAACCGCACTATCATCAAAGATAAACTGATACGCAACCAGGGTTTTGAAATATCACTGATGGCAGAAAATGGAAAAGATTTTCTGGAAAAAATGAAACCCATACCATTGGAAAAAACTCCTGATGTTGTACTGATGGATCTGGAAATGCCGGAAATGGACGGTGTGGATGCAGTGGCCGCGGGTTCTTATCTCTATCCGTCTGTGAAATTTGTAATGCTCACCATTTTTGATGATGAGGAAAAAATTTTTAAGGCCATCAAAGCCGGGGCTTTTGGTTATTTGCTCAAAGATGAAAGCGCTGAAAATATTGCTGAAGTAATTTTGCAAATGCATGAGAATGGTGTTGGGGCAATTTCCCCGGGGATAGCACATAAAATTCTGCAACTGGTGCAGAACAATACAGTTTCATTACTTCAAAGAAATGTTGCAGAAAAAGAGAAAACACCCTTTAACCTCACAGATAGGGAGCAGGAAATATTAAAACTACTTGTCAGGGGAATGCTATATAAGGAGATCGGCAATGAATTGCAGATAAGTCCCAATACTGCCAAAAAACATGTATTGAATATTTATGCGAAACTGCATGTCAATAGTAAAGCCCAGGCACTGGCACTGGCTTATGAAAAGGGATTAATATAATTCCAGCTTCCATCAACAAGGAACTTATTACTAATACCTGATAAAATACCCTGTCCCGGGTATAACAACTTCCTGTATATTCCATTTTCTTTAAATAAAAAAAGTATGTCAAACGTATCAAAATGGATGAGTTGGGAAGGCGGGATCGATTTAGTGGCCGTTACTTCTCCCGGTTTGCAAATGCCGAATGTAATAGTACACCTGGGACGAATGGTAAACACACCGGTGGGTAATGCTCCAAGCGGGATGATACTGTGGCAACCAGACCCCAATGCTATGCCCGCAGTGATGGGATTTGTAAGTACCAATCCTGAAGTGGGAAAATATTTCGGTCCCAACATTTTTGCAGGCACCCCTTTTGAAGCCGCTCCGGTACTACATGCAAAAATTGATATACAAATCAGTGCGGATAAAGCCCTTTCAATATGCGAGGTGGGCGGCTATACATTTGAAGTGGGGATGAGTGATTTCAGTGATCCTTATTTAATTGATCGTAAACCATCCGCCATGCCTCCTTTTTACCAGCAGGGTGTGGAAATACATGCCCGCAAAGTTTCGCTGAAAATAAATGGGGAAGAGATAAATATCATCGTACCACCTGTTGGTATTACAGGCGGGCCTGCCAGTGTGGTAAGTCCGAACGGAGTATATGCCCGATAAATTTTTGATCTCATAGTAACTTAAAAAGTGGCTTCTTACCAGCCACTTTTTTTGACCCCTGCTGACCAGTATCATAAACAATCCGGCCAAACAGGCGTTAGTTTTGATTACATTTGTAATCTAAAAATGGGAGCTATGCCTGTTCAGGATTTTGAGAAAATTTTCCAGGAAAAAATTGACAACGAAGTAAAAATTGAACCTAAAGACTGGATGCCGGATGCTTACCGCAAAACCAACCTGCGGCAAATAAGTCAGCATGCCCATAGTGAAATAGTTGGAATGTTGCCCGAAGGGAACTGGATAGGCAGGGCCCCTTCTCTTAAAAGAAAAGCTATCCTGCTCGCCAAAGTACAGGATGAGGCAGGACATGGCCTTTACCTCTATTCTGCTGCTGAAACACTGGGCATGAGTCGTGAAGAGATGATCAATGATCTTCATAGCGGGAAAGCCAAATATTCTTCCATCTTTAATTACCCAACATTAACATGGGCAGATATTGGCGCAATAGGCTGGTTGGTTGATGGGGCCGCCATTATGAACCAGGTGATGCTGACACGAACTTCTTATGGCCCTTATGCAAGAGCTATGGTAAGAATTTGCAAAGAAGAAAGTTTCCATCAAAGGCAGGGTTTTGAATCGTTACTGGTTCTCTCAAGAGGAACCAAAGAACAAAAGGAAATGTGCCAGGATGCTATTAATCGCTGGTGGTGGCCTGCTTTGATGATGTTTGGCCCTAAAGACGCCGAAAGCACCAACAGTGATCAAAGTATGAAATGGAAGATCAAAAGAAAAACTAATGACGAACTGCGGCAAAACTTTGTTGACATGATTGCCGAACAGATAAAGACATTGGGCATGAAGTTACCAGATAATAAGTTGAAGTGGAACGAAGAAAGAAGACATTATGATTTTGGCGAGATCAACTGGAATGAATTCTGGCAGGTAGTAAAAGGAAACGGGCCCTGCAACAAACAACGTTTGGATGCCAGGAGAAAAGCATGGGAAAATGGTGAATGGGTAAGAGAAGCCGCAGCAGCTCATGCCAGGAAAAGAGCAGAAAGACAAAAAGATAAAGCAGCTTAAAATAACTTGTATGAACTTCATCAGAAAATTTTATTACGGAGATATTCCTGAAGATAAAACAGGTGGAAATATTGTTTCAAAAGACACAAAGACCGATTGGCCCCTGTGGGAAGTTTTCATCCGCAGTAAACAAGGCCTGGACCATAAACATGCGGGCAGTCTGCATGCCGCTGATGCGCAGATGGCGATAGAAAATGCAAGAGATGTGTATACCAGGCGAATGGAAGGTGTAAGTATCTGGGTGGTAGAAAGTAAATACATAACAGCTTCCAATCCCGAAGAGGCCGGTGAGTTGTATGAACCAGCTGTTGATAAGATTTACCGTCATCCTACTTTTTATCAATTACCTGACGAAGTAAACCATATGTAATGAGTGCATTGATTGATTATACACTTCATCTTGCCGATAATACATTGATCCTTGGACAGCGGAATGCCGAATGGTGCGGACACGGACCCGTACTGGAACAAGATATTGCCATTACCAATATCTCTTTGGACCTGATAGGCCAGGCCAGGAGTTTTTACCAGTATGCGGCAGAGTTGAAAGCTGATGGTTCAACTGAAGACTCTTTGGCCTATTTAAGAACAGAAAGAGAGTTTAAAAATTGCTTGCTTGTTGAACAGCCAAATGGCGATTGGGCGCAAACCATGCTCAGACAGTTCCTGTTCAGTTGCTACCAGTTTTTTCTTTACCAGCAGCTTCAGCACCACACTAACACAAGGCTTGCTGCTATTGCAGAAAAATCACTCAAAGAAGTAAGATATCATTTGCGCTGGAGCAGCGAATGGATAATAAGATTAGGAGACGGAACAGGAGAAAGTCACAGCCGGATGCTGACAGCAATTGATGAATTGTGGAGATATACCGGGGAATTGTTTATTCCTGTTACTTATGAAACAGAAACCGGCATTGATATTACCTCATTAAAGGAAGCCTGGTTGAATAATATTAAAATAGTTTTCGACGAAGCTACCCTTCCTGTTCCTGAAAATGTTTTTATGCAAACTGGTGGTAAAACCGGAGTGCATACAGAACACCTTGGTTTTATACTTACTGAATTACAATACGTACAAAGAGCTTATCCCGGCAGCGAATGGTAGTCTCCTGGTGAGGACTAAAGACATGAAAAGTTCAACTATCGATAAGAAAGCACTGTATGCCTACCTGGAAGAAATAAAAGATCCGGAAGTTCCTGTATTAAGTATTATTGACCTGGGGATAGTAAGAGATATTCAGCTGAATGATGATGAACTGAAAGTTACCATCACCCCCACTTACACCGGATGCCCTGCGATGGATATGATCGCCGCTGCTATACGGGTGGAATTATCAACCCTGGGCTTCAAAAAGATAAAAATCATCAATTCCATCAGCCCGGCCTGGACCACCGACTGGATGAGCGAAGAAGGAAAAAGAAAGCTGAAAGAATATGGCATTGCACCACCCAATCCCAGGCAACAGGTATGCAACGATAAATTATTTGCTGCGGCTGAAGCTGTTCAATGCCCGCTTTGCAATTCCTTTCATACACACCGGGTAAGTGAATTCGGCAGCACCGCCTGCAAAGCCTTATACCAGTGTGATGATTGCAAAGAGCCTTTTGATTATTTCAAATGCCATTAGGCTTTTAGAATAATTTATCTTCGTTACCTAAACAATCATTTCATGCCTTCTATTCTTTTTGAAATAAAAGATTCTGTTGGATTCATCACACTCAACCGTCCGGATAAGTTCAATGCCTTTAACCGGGAAATGGCTTTACTACTGCAGGCAAAACTGGATGAGTGCAAAAGCGATGAAATAAGATGTGTATATATTACCGGTGCCGGAAAAGCCTTTTGCGCCGGACAGGACCTCGCAGAAGTAGTGGACTCCAACGGACCCGGAATGCAAAGAATACTGAGTGAGCATTACAATCCTATTGTTACCAGAATCAGGGAATTGGAAAAACCAGTAATAGCAGCCGTAAATGGTGTAGCAGCTGGTGCTGGTGCCAACCTCGCTATTTGCTGTGACATTACAGTAGCTGCTAAATCAGCCTCCTTCATACAGGCATTTTCCAAAATTGGATTAGTACCCGATACAGGCGGCAGTTTCTTTTTACCCAGGTTAATTGGCTGGCAAAAAGCAATGGCGCTAATGATGTTGGGAGATAAAGTGTCTGCAGAAGAAGCCGAACGTATGGGTATGATCTATAAATATTTTGAGGATGGGGATTTTATAGAAGAATCATTAAAACTAGCTGCCAGACTATCTGCGATGGCCACCAAAGCACTGTTCCTGATAAAAAAAGAATTACAATGGTCTTCCACTCACACTGTGTATGAGCAATTACAAAATGAGGATAAACTTCAACAAAGAGCCGCACAAACCAATGACTACAAGGAAGGAGTGGCTGCATTCTTAGAAAAAAGGCAACCTGTTTTCAAAGGAAAATAAATGACAATGTATGAATGCTGAAAAAAATAAACTGGCTGGCGAAGTAGTTTCGCATATGATGAAGCAAGATCTTTTCAGCCAATGGCTGGGAATAGAAGTGCTTGATGTGAAAGAAGGCTACAGCCGGATAAAAATGACCGTAAGAAAAGAAATGATCAATGGATTTGGTATTGTACATGGCGGCATTGCCTTCTCTTTAGCTGACAGCGCTTTTGCTTTTGCATGTAATAATCGTAATGTACTCTCTGTTGCATTAGATACTTCTATCAATTTTATCAAACCTGTTCATGTTGACGACATACTTACAGCAGAAGCCAAAGAAGTACACAATGGAAAATCAACAGGTCTTTATCATATTTCTATCCGTAATCAAAAAGACCATGAAGTAGCGGTTTTCAAAGGCCTTTGTTACCGGACGGATAAGGAGTTAATAAGTAAATAAAGTGATAGGTATATAAGGTTAATAAGATTTCTCCTCTATAAACTTGTATTACATGCCAGAGAACAATCATTTTGGATTTGAAGAACTTGAGTTGTGGAAAAAAGTCAGGGAGTTTAAAAAGGAAGTCATCAAAGAGGCACGAGGATTCCCCGTTGAAGAAAAATTTAGGCTTACGGATCAGATAATCCGGAGTTCCCGATCTGTTAATGCACTGATATCCGAAGGACATGGCCGGTTTACCTATCCTGACCAGATTCATTATTGCATTCAGGCAAGAGGATCGCTTACTGAAACAATTAATCACCTGATTGATGCCTTTGACGATGGATATATTACGGAGGTGAAACTATTCTATTTTAAAGCAAAAGGGAAAGAAGTTGAAAGGTTACTAAATGGTTATTTGTCATTTTTGCGAAAGAAAAGGGATGAACAAAAGAAAAAGGGAAACACCGATCTCTGATTGCTTTAAATACTTTATTTACTTAGATACTTTTGCACTTATGATCTACCAATTCAAAGAATACATTCCTTTCATCCACGAATCATCTTTTGTCCATCCGCAGGCAACAGTTACAGGTAATGTAATTATTGGAAAGAAATGTTATATAGGACCGGGGGCCGCCTTGCGGGGGGATTGGGGCCAGATTATTATCGAAAATGGTTGTAATGTGCAGGAAAATTGTACCCTCCATATGTTTCCCGGAATAACGGTCATATTAAAAGAAGGAGCACATATTGGTCACGGCGCCATCATTCATGGAGCAACTATTGGGAAAAATTGCCTGGTAGGCATGAACAGTGTGATAATGGATAATGTACAACTGGGAGATGAAAGCATAGTCGGCGCATTGACATTTATAAAGGAAGGAGAAATCATCCCTTCACGCAGTTTGGTAGTCGGAAATCCGGGAAAAATCATCAAACAAGTAAGTGATGAGATGATGAACTGGAAAACAGAAGGCACTAAAATTTATCAGCAATTGCCGCAAGAATGTTTTGACAGCCTGCAACCCTGTAAACCAAAAAAAAATGTGATAAAATCTCAACCCGCTGGTAGTCTATCATATAAATCATGGAAAAAAACAAAATAGGAAAACTACTATGACTATCTTTTTAATCTAACAAAACTTTTTCGCTTTTCACTTGCATAATGCATCATCTGATATTACCTTTGTGTTATCCAACGTTCAATTCCTTCTAAAAGACCCTTGAGCATTAGTTGATTTAATCCGTCCATTACTCCTTTCTAAAGCCTCCGGTTTCAATCCTGTAAATGACCTGGTAAGTCCATCTCCGTTCAAAACCATATTGAACAAGGATTTTTATTTCTAACATAAAACCGTGAGCATGAAAACTTTTACCTATGTAAAAGGGATTGTCCCTTTTCTAACCTTAGCCTTATTCGCTGTATTTGAATCAACAGCGCAAACAGTTACTCTGAATCCTTCCTCAACACAAAACATTTCTACAGGAGGAACAGTAAACTTTACAGCAACCAGGAGCAGTAATTCTCAAACATGGCCGGGAGGCAATGGTGATTTTACCTATACCTGGAGTTCAAATCCTGCAGGAGTAACTTTTACTAACAATCCTAACACTACAAGCAGCAATAATTCCAGTACTGTAGCCACATTTCCTGCTACAGGAACTTACCAGATCACCTGTTTTGTACAGGAAGGCGGAAATGGGCTGAGTGCCACTTCTGCTGCAACTACTGTTAATGTTACTACCCCTGTCCCCGCAAATATCTGGGCCACTTCATCAAATGGTACGCAGATATCCGGTTTTGCTGTATCAAACGGCACTTACATTAATGGGCCTGTCAATATTTTCCCGGCAAGTTTTCCGGGCACAACAACCGGTGGTACTACTACAGCTGCTTTGGGAAGAAGTGCCTGGCCAACCACAGCACAGGGGCATTTCTACTGGCTCCCAAATACCAATGGTAACAATGGGGTAGTTGAAGTATTTGCGGCTACTTCAACAGGTGCAAATGTGACCCGTATCGGTTCAGTAGATTTCAATGGCGGCAGTGGTAGTGATCTTGGATTCGTACGCCTGGCTGTAGGACCAGACGGTACCGGATGGATTCTTGCCGGCGATGGATCGACTTTATACCTTGCAAAATTTATTACTAATGGTATTTACCCGGTTACTATCACTATGGAAGACGCCAGTGTAACCTTATCCGGCGGATCTGTTTCTGTTTTCCAAAACGGAGACCTGTGTATCGCCGGTACTGGTAACATTTATGCTCTTGCTAATGATGGTAATGGTGTAACACAACTCTTTATTGGATTTCCGAATGGCAGCAACACCACTCTTACAAAAAGATGGGATCTTGTTACCCCTTCTAACTCCCCGTTTACCGGAAGGGTTAATGGCGTTGCATTTGATATCCTGGGGTCTTTATACATTTCAACCGATGATGGATTATACTACATTAATCAAAATACTGTGAATGGGCCTGCGGGAACGGTTCAATGTTCTCTTGTAAGATCCCAAACGGGTTTACAAGACCTTGCTTCCAATGCTTTCCCAAGCCAGTCTACGCTTCCTGTAACATTGATCAATTTCAGTGCTTCGTATCGTAATGGTGTAACCACACTGAATTGGGAAACAGAAAATGAAATCAACTTCAGTCATTATGTAGTAGAAAGAAAAAGTGAAGAAGGAGCAGGCTATTTGGAAATTGCAAACAAAACTGCCCTGGGTAATGTAAGCCAGTCTGAATACCAGCATACTGATAATATCTCGGCACTTACAGAGGATGGTATTTACTATCGCCTGAAGATGGTAGATATTGATGGTCATTACAAATACAGTAATGTGCTAATGGTTCGAAAAGAGAAGAAAACGATCAGTGGTATCACTATCAACCCTAACCCGGTTCTCAGTGGTGATGCAGCAACGGTCCGTTTTGAAGCCACTGCCAGTTCGATGGTAACATTACGAATTGTTGATATGGCCGGAAGACAGGTTTTACAACAGCAAAACAGGGTGAATGAAGGTGCTAACAGTATACAGGTTAACAACCTGGGTAAGTTACAGCCCGGTATATATATTATTCAAATGTCAAATGGAGAAGAACTATCAGCTATCAAATTTGCTGTAGTTCGCTGAGTTGCTGAGCTGAAAATCAATGCTCAGGGTTTTTATACCTTGACCCCTCTTTGATTCGTTCGGGAGGGGTTTATTTTTATTCTGCACTATATGCCGCTCATAAAATTTGTTTTTGCTCACAAAAGATTTGTTGTAACTTAATGTTGCTTCAATTAATAAGTAATTTAAACCTTTGTGTATGAGAAAAAGTTTACCTCTGTTATCCCTCTTTGCAGGGACTTTTTTATTTACTTCTATGACTGCCAACAGCCAGCAGGCTGATCGTTTTGCCTATGCCGTTACAGATGCACAACAAATGGGTGCTAACTGGAGTTTCTTAAGAAAACTAAACCTGCAAACCGGAGAGTATAGCCAGGTATTGCTTAGCGGTAACGATGCATCATTCCTTGCTTACAATGCCACTACAAAAAAACAACTGGAAGCTCCGCTCACTGACTCCCGTTATGGACATACCATTAATGCTGCTTTTGGAAGTGGTGTGGCTGCCGTAGCATATGATAAAAAAAATAACCGGCTTTATTACACCCCTATGCTTTTCGATCAGTTAAGATATATTGATCTGAAGAGTATGAAAGTATTTTATGTTACAGACAGAGCTTTCACCGGCAAACCCATAAAATCTGCAGACCAGGGAAATATTGTAACCCGGATGGCTATTGGATCAGATGGAAACGGGTATGCGTTAACGAATGACGGGTCCCAGTTAATTCGTTTTTCTATTGGTAAAAGCCTGAAGATAGAAGATCTTGGCGCCCTGGTGGATGATCCGGCAAACAAAACTGTCTCTGTTCATAACTCATGCACCAGTTTTGGCGGTGATATGATAGCAGATGATGATGGAAATCTCTACGTATTGTCTGCCCGCAATCATGTTTTTAAAGTAGATATTGATTCTAAAGTGGCTACCCATCTTGGTACAGTATCCGGGTTGCCACAAGGATTCACCATTAATGGCGCCGCTGTTAATGAAAATAACCAGATCATTGTAAGCAGTGCCATGCAGACTGTTTATTATATGGTTGATCATAAGACATGGACCGCTTCTCCCTATACTATTAACGGAGCAGGCTGGAACAGTTCTGATCTTGCCAACAGTAACCTGCTTGCTACGGCTGCAAAAAATAAGAACCCGGTAACAGAAGTACTCTCCCGCAACGCTCCTGCTAATTCAGGTGACGGCAAAGTGAGTATTTATCCAAATCCTGTTTCTAATAACCAGTTTGTATTACAGTTCAACCAACTGGAAGCCGGTAATTACTCAATACAGGTAACTGATGTGATGGGACGCCAAATAGTGCAACAATCTGTAAGCCTCAGTGGAGATAACCATGCACAGGTAATCAGGCTCAATCCTTCTACTGCTAAAGGTATTTACCTGATCAATGTAACTGATCAAAATAGCCGTTCAGTGTATAACACAAAAGTGGTGATTCAGTAACAGCAACGATATTTCAATAAAAAAGTCCTGCAAAAGCAGGACTTTTTTATTGCTCTTTATTTTTCCAGATCAGTTTTATGTGTTTGGCTTTTGCAATAAAGTCTTCGCATTTACCATCCCCTTTCCCCGTAATACCACCGGTAGGTGAACAGATCATTTTGCAATTTTCATCATATACTGTATTAAAGAAATCGCAACAGGGAGCCGTAAACAAAAAAACTTTTTTCCCATTATAAATGTATTCATCTACCTGTACTGGTGGCACAGGTGGTTTTTCTTTCATAGCACTGTCGATGAATTGTTTTACACAAACCGGGATGGAATCATTCCCGCTTATTCCATTTTGGCTTTGTTCGTCTTTTATCGCTTCCTTATTTTTCTTCTTACCGCATTCTGTTGCTGAGAATAAAGGAAAAGCCAGTAAAATCAACATATATTTCATAGCCAGCTGTTATAAATGGTTAGGGTATATTTGCACCTTACAGTAAAAATAAGGTTTTGGAGAAAAGTAATTTTGTAGATCAGATACGCATTTTTTGCCGCAGCGGCCACGGTGGTGCCGGTAACAAGCATTTTATGCGGAATAAATTCACCGCATTGGGCGGGCCGGATGGTGGGGATGGCGGCCGTGGAGCTCATATCATACTGAAAGGAAACAGGAACCTCTGGACATTGTTGCACCTGCGTTATTATAAAAATGTACTGGCAGAAGACGGAGAAAAAGGCGGGGCTAATAATTGTCATGGCAGAGATGGAAAAGATATTATTATAGAAGTACCATTAGGTACCATTGCCAGAGATGAAGAAACAGGTACCCAGGAGGTAGAAATATTGGAAGATGGGCAGGAAGTGATCTGGCTTCCCGGGGGAAAAGGTGGATTGGGCAATTCTCATTTTGCAACACCCACTAACCAGGCTCCTGAACATGCACAGCCCGGTCTTCCCGGTATTGAAGGATGGAAAGTTCTCGAATTAAAAGTGCTGGCCGATGTAGGATTGGTTGGTTTTCCGAATGCCGGCAAATCAACCCTGCTTTCAGTCATCACCGCCGCAAAACCAAAGATTGCCAACTATGCTTTTACCACCATCACTCCCAACCTTGGAATGGTAGAATACAGGGATGGAAAAAGTTTTTGTATTGCTGATCTTCCGGGTATTATTGAAGGTGCAGCAGAAGGAAAGGGACTAGGGCACCGGTTCCTGCGGCATATTGAACGAAATTCTGTACTGCTGTTCTTAATTCCTGCCGACAGTAATGATCATAAAAAAGAGTTTGATATCCTGGTAAATGAGCTGGAGCAATACAATCCCGAGTTGTTACACAAACAATTCATTATTGCCATCAGCAAAAGCGATATGCTGGATAATGAACTAAAAGAAGCTATTGAAAAAGAATTACCCCAAAATATTCCGCATCTTTTTATCTCATCTGTTACAAATAAAGGCCTGACAGAATTGAAGGACCTGCTCTGGCAGGTATTAAATACCCCTGTTGAATAAGCTGGTATCATGAAAAACCAAACCTGTCTTTTTTGCGGCCACAACGTTTCACTTGTTCATGTGCATGGGCATTACCAGTGTCCTGTTTGCAAGACCAATGCGTTGCCCTGTTGTGATGGTGATAATTGTGAAACGAATACACTGCTAAAAAATAATGTTGCAGATATAAATGGAACATCGACTGACAATCCTGCTGACAACTACAATTCTCTTTAATTGCATTATTACGAAGTGAAATAATAAAAAGGTCTCCTGGCTTAGGAGACCTTTTACTTTCAATATATACAATAAAAATTATCGTTTGATCTTATAGGTGGTCACTTCCCCGTCCTGGATCAGTACCAGGTTATACAGGCCGCTTGCCATTGAACGCATATCTATCGCATTCGTTCCGTTTGACAACTGCCTTCTCACCATCAGCCTGCCGGCTGCATCATACAACGATGCTGTTACCACACTGCCCGCTGATGATTTACTGATATTTACATTCAGCACATCATTCACCGGGTTGGGGTATACCAGTGCGGTGCTCTTACCACAATTGATATTCAGCACAGATATCTTACTGTAGGATAACTTACCATCAAGGTCAGCCATTTTCAACCGGTAAAATGCCTTACCCGTTGCCGGTATATGAGTAAAACTATAATCCCTGGATCCTGATGAATTCACCGTACCGATAGCGGTATAATCTGTTCCGTTCTGGCTGTATTCTACTATATACTTGTCAAAATTAGTTTCTGATTCTGCTGTCCATTTAAGATTGGCTACACAATCGGTAAGCTTTACATCAAATGTTTTCAGTTTTACAGGT
>Ga0209096_1001252_pt1 | contig 29015 bp, 22 predicted proteins | sample AD_UKC034_MetaG_FD_184407 | JGI IMG/M metagenome (GOLD analysis project Ga0209096, IMG submission 184407) | Active sludge microbial communities of municipal wastewater-treating anaerobic digesters from USA - AD_UKC034_MetaG (SPAdes) (version 2) | ecosystem: Engineered > Bioreactor > Anaerobic >... | reverse complement strand
CTTACCAACGAAATAGTTGAACTGCTTAACACCATATTTACACATGCAATAAAAACATACCATTTGCCAAAACATAAGTTTGTAATGGGCGGATGGTCAATGGGTGGCATTTTTAGTATGCGATATACACAAATGGCAAAGCAGGATTCATTAAAAACAGTTGTTAATCCGGTAGCTGTTTTTAACTGTGATGGTCCATGCGATTTAAAAAACGTTTATCATAATTTTAAACGAAAACTGAATAAGAACCTAGGTCAGAACGAACCGGCTTATGGCATATACGAATTAGAAAAACACTGTGGCGGAACTCCTGCAACAGCTCCCGGCAAATACAGTTACTACTCCCCTTACTCTCATTCTGAAGAAAAAGGAGGCAATGCTCAATATTTAATTACTGTTCCTGTTAGAATTTATGCCGATGTTGACCCCGAGTGGTGGATGCAAAACCGAAATGTAGATATGTACGACCTTAATGCATTAGACCAAACAGCCATGATTCAACTGCTAAAGGATATGGGAAACTCACGTGCTGAGTTTATTAATGCATATCAAAAAGGGGTAAGGCTGGAGGGAAATCGCCATCCACATTCCTGGAGTATTGTTGAACCGCATGATTGCATCAGATGGATGCTTGGTTTTATTAAATAAAATATGGTTAAAGAACTTCCCGTTTTTATCAGTGTTATTTTTGTCCTCCTTACGCTTGTTTCGGTTTTTTGGTTTTATACTTCAACACGCTCTAAAACATTTTTAATAATTGCTGCTGCATGGACGCTGCTTCAAACAACACTTGCGCTTAAGGGTGTGTACCTTCACACGCAGCACATGCCTCCTCCCCTTATGTTGTTTGGAATTTTTCCGGCAGTGTTTTTTATCATGCTGATTTTTATTACAAAAAACGGAAAGGCTTTTATCAATAATATCAATCTTAAAGCGCTCACATACTTTCATAGCATACGCCTTCCGGTAGAAATTTTTTTGTCGGTGCTTTATCATTACGGTGTAGTATCAGTTTACATGACTTTTGAAGGAACAAACTTTGATATCGTTTCCGGTCTTACCGCTCCTTTTGTTGCATGGTTTGCTTTCCGCACCACTGCTCCAAACAAAAAAATGCTGTTATGGTGGAATGTTATTTGCCTTTTGCTTTTGTTAAACGTAGTGGTAACAGCAGCATTTGCCATTCCCTCTCCTATCCAAAAACTTGCGTTTAATCAACCCAATATGGCGGTGCTGTATTTTCCGTTTAACCTTTTGCCAACAGTAATTGTTCCTATGGTGTTTTTTGCACATCTTGCTGCAATAAAGCGGCTTGCAAAATCAAACTGAAAATACAAACCACTTAAAACAATGTTACCAATAAATTCATGAGCACGCTACTCAAAGACATTTATTCTCCGGCATTTTATAATGTATTTGCTGATGTTGCCGAAGATGTATTAGTAAACTTCAACCGTAAAAAGTTTATCAAAGAGATTTTTTGTACTGGCTGGAAAAGCAAAGAACTGAAAGACAGGATGAGGCATACCACAAAAATGCTTCATCCGTTTATGCCTTCTGATTTTGCAGAATCTGCTTCAGCAATAAAAAAAATAACTGACATACTTCTGCACAAGAAAGCAAGTGTCAACACATTTGGGTTTATGTTCCTGCCCGATTATATTGAAACCTATGGCATCAATCACTTTAATGAATCCGTTAAAACAATGGAGCGTGTTACGCAACTCATCAGTTGTGAGTATGCTGTTCGTCCGTTCATTATTAAGTATGGCAATAAAATGGTTAATCAAATGATTGAATGGAGTAATCATCCAAACCATCATGTACGCAGGCTTGCCAGCGAAGGCATACGCCCTCGCTTACCCTGGGCAATGGCATTACCGGCACTTAAAAAAAACCCGCAGCCTTTGTTTCCTATTCTCGAAAATTTAAAAAATGATACTTCGGAATATGTAAGGCGCAGTGTGGCAAACAATTTAAATGATATTGCAAAAGACAATCCCAATTTGGTTATTGCCATTGCAAAAAACTGGAAAGGAATAAGCAAAGAAACCGATGCAATAATTAAACATGGTTGCCGCACACTTTTAAAACAAGGCAACATTGATGTATTAAAACATTTTGGTCTTTCAAATAACACCAGGCTTGCTGTGTCAGGCTTTAGAGTAAATACAGGCAAGGTTAAAATTGGCAATTACCTTGAATTTGCTTTTGCAGTTGAAAACAGCAGCGGCAAAACACAAACACTAAGGCTTGAGTATGGCATTTATTTTCTGAGGGCGAATGGAACCCATTCAAAAAAAGTATTTAAAATAAGTGAACGCAGTTTTAAGCCAAAAGAAAAATCTGCCATCACCAAAAAACAAAGCTTTAAAATTATTACCACACGCAAATACTACGCGGGTGAACACAAGGTTTCTGTAATACTAAACGGGCAGGAAAAATGCATTGGTAGATTCTTGCTTGAGAATTAATAACCTCACATTGCTTCTACAAAATCATTTCTTCATTCATTACCTTTGAAACGGATATGAGGCTCAGTAAAATTCTTTTTTGTGGTTTCGTTTTAGGCATTGCCTTTTTAAATTTTTACTGCAACAGTAATAAATCAACTGCACCCGTTAAACTAACCAATTACGCAAGCCTTCTGGATACAACTAAGTATGTTGGCAAAGAAACCTGTCGAAGTTGCCATACCGATATTTATGATTCGTATATGCACACAGGTATGGGTTCTTCTTTTGATGTGGCTTCAACAAAAAAGACTTCCGCTAAATTTGAACATGCATTGGTGCTCGATAAAGAAGGAAATTTTTTCTATCAACCTTATTTTGAAAATGATTCATTACGCATTTTGGAATTCAGGCTTGATGGCAAAGACACCATCTATAAAAGAAAGGAAACCATCAACTTTATTGTAGGCTCAGGGCAGCATACCAATAGCCACATCACAAACAGTAATGGCTATCTTACCCAAGTGCCTGCCACTTTTTACACCCAAAAAGGAATTTGGGATTTACCACCGGGATTTGAAGATGGAAATAACTCACGCTTTAACCGCATTATTGGTTTAGAGTGTATGAGTTGCCATAATGCCTATCCTGATTTTGTTTTGGGAAGTGAAAACAAATACAACACCGTACAGCGCGGTATTGACTGTGAACGCTGTCACGGACCAGGATCCGTGCATGTACAACAAAAAATGTTAGGTATGTTGGTTGACACAGCTAAGGAAATTGATTACACAATTGTGAATCCATCTAAACTTCCTATTGACAAACAATTTGATGTATGCCAGCGCTGCCACATACAAGGCAATGCAGTTCTTAATGATGGAAAATCTTTTTTTGATTTCAAACCGGGTATGCACTTGAGCGAGGTAATGAACGTGTTTATGCCTGTTTACAAAGGAAGAGATAATGAACACATTATGGCATCTCATGCCGAGCGCTTAAAGATGAGTAAATGTTATACGGTAACTATGGATGACGTTGAAAAAAATAAATCATCAACAGATTTAAAGCCTTATAAAAATGCACTTACCTGTATTACCTGCCACAACCCACATGTAAGCGTTAAACAAACCGGTAATAGCCATTTTAATAAATCATGTAACAATTGCCATACAACACAAAAAGATAATTTGTGCACTCAAAAAGAAAGCGTTTTAAAAGCCAATAATTTTAATTGTATAAAGTGCCACATGAACTTTTCAAGCACCATTGACATACCACACGTTAAAGTGCATGATCATTACATTCGTAAACCCATTGACGAAAATAAAATTGCCGGCATTAAAAAATTAGTGACTATTTCAGCCATCAACAACCCCAACCCCACATCAAAATCTATTGGTGATGCATATATTGCTTATGTAGAAAAATTTGGTTTTGATTATACGTTGCTTGATTCTGCCTTAAAATATTTGCCACAAACCAATGAAGGGGAACTAAACAAGAATTTTAAATCGCTTATTCAGCTTTATTTCTTAAGAAAAGATTATGCGGCAGTAATTGGCATTGCAGAACAAATAAAAAATATTGAAGATGTATTAAATACAAAGTCATATTCGAATACCGATGCCTGGGCGTGTTACCGTATTGCTGAAGCTTATGAAAAAATGGGTAACATGATTAAAGCAATTATATTTTACCGGAAAGCTACCATGCTTGCTCCTTTCCAGTTAGATTTTTTAAATAAGTATGCCACTGCACTTTCTATAACAGGAAACAATAAAGATGCAAAATTGGTTTATGAGCGTATTATATCCGAAAATCCAAAAAACCACACTGCCTTGTGCAATCTTGGGTTTCTTTATTTATCGGTGGAGCATAATTCTACTAAAGCAATGGAACTTTACAATAAAGCTCTTGCGCTTAACCCCGATTATGAGCAGGCATTGCTTAATAAGGCAGGTTTGCTGCTATATTTAAACAACACATCTGAAGCTAAAAAGCTGCTGATGCAAATTTTAAAAATCAATAAAGAAAATAAACAGGCAATGGAGATTTTGAAACGACTGAGTTAGTAATGCTCAAATCATCATTAAATTAATTTGCTTTCAGTTCCTTTGCGCACTTGATATGAAAAGAATAATATTAGTTGTTACAGTTGCTGTATTAATTGGAGCCTCATTTATTGCTTACATATACTACCAAAAAATTTACGCACCTAACATTAAAGTTACTTCTGGCAATGAGTTTTTATTCATCAACACCGGTAGTTCCTTTAATGATGTTAAAAATAAACTCATACGTAGCAATACCTTAAGAGATGTTACATCTTTTGAATGGGTTGCCGCTAAAATGAATTATGGTGCTAAAGTTTTGCCAGGTAAATATGCTTTAAGAGATGGAATGAGTAACAAGGAGTTGATAAGCCTGTTACGTTCAGGCAAACAAACACCTGTAAGAGTTACTTTTAACAACATGCGAACCATACAGTTATTGGCTGGTCGTATTGCCCAGCAGTTAGAAACCGATTCGGCAACGTTGTTAAACTATATACAGGATTCAGCATGGCATACCGAAAAAAATATTTCACCAGAAAATTTACCGGCAGTTTTTATTCCAAACACTTATGAGTTTTACTGGAACACATCAGCTTCGCGTTATGTCCAACGCATGTATAAAGAGTATAAAAAATTCTGGAATGAATCGCGTTTATCTAAAGCACGCAAATTAGGATTGTCAACTTACGAGATTTCTACACTGGCAAGCATAGTGGAACAGGAAACCAAAAAGAATGACGAAAAACCTGTTGTTGCGGGTGTTTATTTAAATCGTTTAAACAAGGGCATGAAGTTGGAAGCTGACCCCACCTTAATTTTTGCTACAGGGGACTTTTCGCTTAAGCGTGTACTTAATATACATAAAGAGATTAATTCAAAATACAACACCTATATGTACGCGGGTTTACCACCAGGTCCCATTTCTATACCCGAAATTTCTTCAATTGATGCTGTTCTCAATTATACCTCTCACGATTACCTGTTCTTTTGTGCACGTGAAGATTTATCGGGCTATCATGCTTTTGCAGTTACCTATGAACAACACTTGGTTAACGCAAAAAAATACCACGCTGAGTTAAACAGGCTAAACATTAAATAAGCACTCTGTATGAGTTGTCACAAGCGCGCCATAATGCCTTAAATTTAAATGCTGCATTTGATGCTTGCGGTGCAACCATTCGAGTATTCATGACAACAGCATCACTTCTTGAAATTTGCGATTACATTAGTAACTTGAGTTTACATGAAACATTCACAGTCTATTTAGTGTAAAAACCACTAATTTCATCCCAATATTTTGATGAGACAGTTTCTATCTATCATATTATTTTTTAGCACTTTAATTCCTGCTGGGGTTTTTGCCGATGAGGTGCCTGTTTTGCTGCGCGCCAAAAAATCAGAACAAGCAGATAGTATGGGCTGCAATTTTGTAGAGCAAACTACCAAACTCGTTTACGATTTAATTATAAGCGGCAAAGTAAAACTTTGGGACTCCCCGCAAAAAGAAATTCAAATTACCGGAACATCTCTTAAAGAAATTGAAAGAACCACAGCAACAGAATTTATTACACAAGATATTATTGTAATTTATGAAATGTGGGAAGTAAACAAACGCGCACTTAACTCACGCACACTTGGCTTTATGTTTTTAAATAAGGATAACAGAAATGCTGATGTGTCCTACGGATATGTAGATTATACGGACATGCGTGATTATTTTGCAAATGCACGTGTTGAGGCGAATGCCAATGGAACTTACGGACGCTCTATGCTGTGGTACCTTACACGTAAAAATTTTAATTACACTGTTATCCAGTTTGCCGGTAAACTCATTGAATCAAAACAGGAAATGAATGAAACCCTTACGGCTTTTAAAGGCAATCTTCAATTTGGTGATGCCTTTATTAATGATGATGATGGCGTAAAAATGATAACCTACATTATTGATGTAAAAAGCGCAATGGATAGTTTAAAACAAGCGAATTCAATATCTATTATTAAAGCATTTGAAAACTATTTAGAAGAGAATACCGAAGAGTTTTACAATTTAGGTGGCGATAGAATTCCTAATGTTACCAAGCCTAATTTTAAAGTAAAAGTAACGGGAATAGAAATTACCGAATCGTGGAAGCAAATGGGGGAGCAAACTATCTACGAACCGGTTACAGTAAATATTTCGGTAAACGATACGGCTTTAGCGCCAATCCGCAAAAGCGAATTAATTAACATGGATATTGTAGTTAACGAAAAGAAATTTATTCTTGTACTTCTTGAAAAACAATATAACTATGTTATCACTCAAATAAACTCACAAAAAATTGCACGCAAAGAAGCTTATTTATACAACAAAGCACTTGGCACTTATAAATGGAATCAGTTGATAGATTATGTGAAGTATTACTAATTGTAGAGTACCAAGTATTAAGTACAAATACAAAATCTACTTAGTAATTTATTAGCATCTTCACATTAATTGTTCATTCACATTTTCACATTGATTAATAATTCTTAATTCATAATTTCTTAAAATGTCACAAATTAAATTCGGAACAGACGGCTGGAGAGCCATTATTGCACACGATTTTACTGTAGAAAACGTTATACGTGTTAGCGAAGCAACGGCAGCATGGTTGTTAAAATCAAATAAAAAACCTTCAGTTGTGGTTGGTCACGATTGCCGCTTTGCAGGCGAGTTGTTTGCACAAACAGTTGCCAAAGTTTTATGCAGCACTGGCATTAATGTAAAACTTGCAAAAGAGTTTGTAAGCACACCCATGATTTCTTTAGGTGCAGTAAAACATAAAGCCGATTTAGGTGTAATCATAACAGCAAGCCATAACCCTCCCTCCTACAATGGCTTTAAATTAAAAGGTTCGTATGGCGGGCCGTTACTTCCATCTAGTGTGGCAGAGATTGAATCAATTATCAAAGACAAATCAACTATCAATACCGAAAAACTTTCGCTTAGCGATTTTGAAAAATCGGGTTTGCTTACTTTTGTAAATTTAGAGGATGAATACATCGATCATGTTAAAGCCAACTTTGATTTAGATGCAATAAAAAACTGCGGAAAGAAATGGGCTTACGATGCCATGTTTGGTGCAGGGCAAAATGTAATTAAACGCTTGTTCCCTGAAATAGACATGCTGCATTGCGATAACAACCCCGGCTTTCACGGGCAGGCGCCAGAACCTATTCACAAAAACTTAGGTGAGTTCAGTAACTTTATAAAAACAAAAGGAAACATTGCCTGTGGATTGGTTACCGATGGCGATGCCGACAGAATTGGTCTATACGATAGCAAAGGAAATTTTGTGGACTCACATCATATCATCCTTTTGCTGATTCATTACTTGCACAAAGTAAAGGGTATGACAGGAAAAGTTTGTACCGCATTTAGCACCACACCCAAAGTTGTTACTATGTGTAAGAAATACAACTTAGATGTAGAGGTAGTAAAAATTGGCTTTAAGTACATCTGCGAGATTATGACTAAAGAAGATGTGTTGTTGGGTGGCGAAGAATCTGGCGGCATTGCTATTAAAGGTCACATTCCTGAGCGCGATGGTATTTGGATGGGGCTGGTTATTTGGGAGTTTATGGCCAAGAGCGGAAAATCTTTAGAGGAATTAATAGAAGAAGTTTACAATGTTGTAGGAAAATTTTCTTTTGAGCGCAGCGATTTACACATTAAAGAAGAAGTAAAACAGCAGATACTTGCCAACTGTATTGGTAATAAATACAGCAACTTTGGCAAATACAAAGTAGAAAGAATGGACGACCTTGACGGTTTTAAATATTTCTTTGACAACGAAAACAAAGAATGGCTGATGATACGTGCCAGCGGTACAGAACCTGTATTGCGCACCTATGCTGAATCATCAAGTACTGAAGGCGCTTTTGCTATTTTAAAAACTGCGGAACAAACGCTTTTGAATTGAGGTTTGATATTTTGGATTGCGGATTTAAGTCAGGTACAGATTAACAGATTTATAAAAAATAGTATTTTCAAATAGATTTGGGAAAACTAAAACTGTCACAGGTAATCAATTCATTTAACTCCTGAAATAATCTGCTAATCTGTGTCCAAAAAAAAACTTATCCTTTTCGCTCTCTGCGTTTTCTTTTTTACCACTCAATCCTTTTCACAAAAGCTTTCTTTTTGGGAAACGGATACCGCATACAACAAAAAAAGAGTTAATGCTGTTGCCTATTCTGCTGCAGGAGCTTATGTTGGTGGCATGACGGGATTGTATTTTTTATGGTATGCCGATTATCCACTCTCAAAGTTTCACACGTTTAATGACAACAACGAATGGTTGCAGATAGACAAAGGCGGGCATTTAATTAACGCTTATTGGTCGGGTAAAATGGGAATTGATGTTATGCGCTGGACAGGCATGGAGCGTAAAAAAGCAATATGGTATGGCGGCAGTGCAGGTTTGGCGTTTATGACTTCAATAGAAATTTTTGATGGCTTTAGCGAAGCATGGGGATTTAGCACCGGAGATGTTATATGCAACTTAGCTGGCTCTGCTACAGCCATTGGTCAGGAGTTATTGTGGAATGAACAACGTGTAGAATGGAAGCTTTCATTTCATCCCACTAACTTTGCAGAATATCGCCCCGATGTTTTCGGAACATCATTAACAGAAAAAATATTTAAAGATTACAACGGGCACACATACTGGTTAAGCGGAAACATATCCACTTTTCTTGGCAGCAATTCAACATTTCCAAAGTGGTTGAATATTGCTGTTGGCTATGGTGCCGATGGTATGACAGGTGGAACAGAAAACCTGACAGAGTATGATGGTAAAACTATCCCCTATTTTAAAAGAACGCGTCAATTTTATTTCGCTCCTGATATTAACCTTACTAAAATAAAAACACGCTCTAAATTTTTAAAATTTGTTTTCGAGGCTACGCGTTTTATAAAGTTTCCGCTGCCTGCTTTAGAATACAACAGTAATAAAAAGTGGGTGTTGCATGGGATTTATTTTTAATTTCTGCATAAAAGAAAAATGTAGTTGCAATTTCTTTCACCACATTTTAAAACAAATTACTTTACATTAAAGCATTGCATCATCCACACATCCTCTGCTTCACCATTGTTAAACATCCACTCTTTAAGACAACCGCATCTCTCGTAACCGGCTTTTTCAAAAAGACTAAGGCTTGCTGTATTAGAGTTTTGGATATAACAATACAATTGATGCACATTCAAAATTCCAAAAGCATAATCATGCAATAGTTGCAACGCCTCTAAAGCATGGTGCTTACGTCTTTGTTGCAAATCCCCAATTAAAATACCCACACCGGCACGCCTGTGCAATGGATCAAAGCTGTATAAATCTATTAAGCCGATAACCTTTAGGTTAGATTTCAATTCAACAACAAACCGCTGTTGTTTAGTATTAAAAATATCATTCTGATCTTGCTTGATAAACTCTTCGATAGTGTATTTACTAAAAGGCTTAGTGGTATCACTCAATAACCACCAGGTTTGCTCATTCTCCCACTCATACATGGATACAAGGTCAGATGGCTCGCAAGCGCGCAATAAAATTTTTTGTGTTTGATACATAAAATTTTCAAGATATTAAATAACCGTTTGCTGAGCTCCGGTTAAATTTAAAAGTTCATCTACATACCTTCTATTGTTGGCTAAGCGTGGTATCTTGTGCTGCCCACCAAGTTTATTGTTTATTCTCAGCCACTCATAAAAAGAATTTGATTCTATTTTTCTTACTACGGGCATCCTAAGCGTCATATTCTTATAGCGCTTGGCTTCATAATCCGAGTTTAATTTTTTTAGCTCCTCATCCAATGCTTGTGTAAACATTATAATGTCTTCAGGCTCTTTATCAAACTCTATCAACCATTCATGAGCACCATTATTATCATCCGAAAAATAAATAGGAGCAGCAGTGTACTCACGCACATGCGAATTTGTAAGGATGCTTGCTGCAACTATTGCCTTATCTGCATTATCTACAATTAATTCTTCGCCAAAAGCATTTATAAAATGAGCGGTTCTACCTGTAATTTTAATACGGTAAGGGTTAAGAGATGTAAACGAAACAGTATCACCAATCTTATAACGCCACAAGCCGGCATTGGTAGTAATTACAATAGCGTAATTTTTATTTAGTTCCACTTCGGCTAAGGACAGCGTTTTCGGAAATTCCTTTTCAATCTCATCCATTGGTATAAACTCATAAAAAATACCATAATCAAGCATCAGCAGCATCTCGTCTGATTCCCTTAAATCCTGAATGCCAAAAAATCCCTCAGAGGCATTATATGTTTCTAAATAATTAATTTTTTTTCCAATAACTTTTTCAAACTGCGATTTGTATGGAGTAAAACTAACGGCACCATGCACAAACAATTCCATATTGGGCCATATTTCGGTGATGTTTTTCTTACCAGTTATTTCAAGCACACGCTTAAGCAATACAAGCGTCCAGGATGGAACTCCCGACATGTTTGTCACGTTTTCGCTAACCGTTAGCCGTGCTACTTTTTCAATTTTTTCTTCCCACTCATCCATAAGCGCTATAGAAATATCGGGGGTGCGCATTACCTGAATCCATAACGGAAGATTTTGAATAAGAATTGCTGATAAATCTCCCGAATAGGAATCATGATTAAAAGTGTTAATGCTGTGGCTGCCACCTAAAGTTAGCAACTTGCCTCCAAACACTTGTGTGTCTGGATAATTGCTACAGTAAATTGACAACAAATCTTTTCCGCCCTTAAAATGACAGTCCTCCAAAGATTCCTCACTTACCGGAATAAACTTACTTTTATCACTTGTTGTGCCGCTTGATTTGGCAAACCATTTTATATCGCTATGCCACAGCAAATTTTGTTCGCCATGCATAGTACGACTTATCAAATCCTTCAATGATTCGTAGTCATTAACAGGCACACGGCTTTTAAAATCAGAATAACTTTCAATAGTACTAAAGTCATATTGTTTGCCATACTCAGTAAAGCGTGCAAGTGTTACCAATCGGCTTAACAATTCTTCTTGCACATCGCATGGGTATTTCATAAAAAGCTCAATTTGATGAATCCGCTTTTTCATTATCCAGCTGAGTATTGAATTTACCAATGGCATTGGGTAAAATTATGTCAAAATAGTTTAGTTCAAAAGCGTTTTTTTAAAAAGGCCTCCTTTTGAGGGAGATTAAAAACTTAAAGTAATTATCCGCTATCCTATTTCATTTCAGCAAGCATTTTCTTTAATCGCTTTTTACGTCTTTGGTGAATGTTTTGAGGATGCGTTTTTTCTGGTATTTCAAATCCTGCTTCAATTAACGCTTTTCTAAAGGATCCAAATTTTTTTCTGTAAAAACGAAGGGTAGGCACTCCCAGTTTATGTATGTCATTTTTTTGGGGAAGTCGTTTTGTCTTGCGCTCAATTTGTATTAATATCTGCAAAAGTTTTTCTCTGGTAAAGTGTGCACTTCGTATGCGTTTTACATCGGGGTCGGCAGCGGCAACGGCTCTTCCAAAATTTCTAAAATGCTTTTTTATATCTCCCAAATTGAGAGAACTCATTAACTCAAATTGTTTCATGGAAGGTGTAGTTCCCAAGACACGGCAAACTTTCTTAATAATTTTTATAAGCTCCTCCTCAGTAAGTTTTTCTCCGGAGGCATACTTAAAAAAATCAAAGGACATTGTTTTATAAAAATCCTCGTAAGTACCAAAAACCATTGAGTAGGGTGTTTGCCTATAATTTCTCCCGGCCATTAATTCATTGGGAAGGGGTGGTCTGTTCAACTCACGCCTAACTGTAAATGCTTCTACCACTAAATGCTTGCGTAAAAGAATTTTATCTTCGTCAGTATATGAATTATACAGCTTTTTATCCATAGAAAATTTTTACTTCAACTTACACAAACAGATTTACATACTACTCAATTCCGGGCTTATAATTTGCTTTTGCCCAATCTATCAATATCCTTTGCTGTTCGGCATTTAAAACAGCATCTGTATGCACCAATGTATAAGAACCTAAAGGCATCTCGTGCTTTTCAATCATCTCAGCAATTTCCTCCATTTTATGGTTTTGCTTTTTTGCGCTGTATGTTGCAAACTCCGAAAAATTCAAATGTTTCTTTCCATCATTAACATGCCCGGCAAGCCACCATGCTACAGGCTGTATATTAGCATACCACGGGTAATAAGTTTGGTTAGAATGGCAATCGTTGCATGACACTACCAATATTTTACTTACATCTGCAGGAACTGTAATAACATTTGAAATATGGTTTATGCCAAACACCTCTCCTTCATTGCGCTCTGGTTTTATAAACTGTATTACAACAAGCAACGCTACAATGCCAATTAGTATTTTCTTTTTTAAAGACATAGTTATTTTCAAATTTGTATGGAGCATAAATAATAAAAAAAGCAGTTCTTTTTACAGAATCAACTAAAGTAAGGCAATACAAAATTTGGAACAAACTGTTTTGTGTCTGAGATTTTCTGTTTGTAGATTCGCGCAACAAATTTTAATAACAGAAAAACCACATGGGCAGAATTTTAATTATTGATGATGAGAAAAGTATTCGCAACTCTTTAAAAGAAATTTTAGAGTACGAAAAATATAAAGTGGATGAGGCACCTGATGGTATAGAGGGCACTAAACTTGCCGAAAAAGAAAAATACGATATAATTTTTTCAGACATAAAAATGCCGCGCATGGATGGCATGGAAGTGCTTGATAAACTACAGCAGATTGCACCCGATACACCTGTAGTAATGATTAGTGGTCATGGCACTATTGACACTGCTGTGGAAGCGATAAAAAAAGGCGCTTTCGATTTTATTCCTAAACCGCTTGACCTCAACCGTATTTTAATTACGTTGCGCAATGCTATGGACAGGTCATCATTAGTTAAAGAAACTAAAACATTAAAGCGCAAAATCAATAAAACCACCGAAATGATTGGTGAGGGTGAGGGGATGAAAAAAATTAAAGACATGATTGATCGCGTAGCTCCTACCGATGCGCGTGTTTTAATTACAGGTAGCAATGGCACAGGCAAAGAGCTTGTTGCACGCTGGATACATGAAAAAAGCAACCGTGCTGACCAGCCTTTAGTAGAAGTAAACTGTGCGGCCATTCCTTCTGAATTGATAGAGAGCGAATTGTTTGGGCACGAAAAAGGCGCATTCACTTCAGCAATTAAACAACGCATAGGCAAGTTTGAATCTGCAAACGGAGGTACCTTGTTTTTAGATGAAATTGGGGACATGAGCCTTAGCGCACAAGCTAAGGTGTTGCGTGCATTACAGGAAAATAAAATTACGCGCGTGGGTGGCGATAAGGATTTTAATGTGGACGTTCGCATTCTTGCCGCTACTAACAAAGATCTTAAAGCTGAAATAGAAAAAAATAATTTCCGCGAAGATTTATACCATCGTTTGAGTGTGATATTAATTCAGGTTCCATCGCTTGATAACCGTAAAGAAGATATTCCGCAATTGGTAAAATACTTTTTAAAGGATGTGTGTGATGATTATAAAATGCCGGTTAAAGGAATAGAAGATGCTGCAACTGCCGAATTACAAAAGCAATCTTGGACAGGAAACATTCGCGAACTTCGTAATGTAGTAGAGCGCTTGGTTATACTTGGCGGCAAAACAATTACAAAAGATGATGTGGTAAATTTTGTTGCCATGCCCCGTTAATATATAAGTGATAAAAAAATGAGTCTTTCAAACTACCAGCACTCAACCGCAGAGCGCTTAATACGATATGTGCAAATTGATACTACTGCCGACCCCAACTCTAACACACAACCCAGTAGCTTTAAGCAAAAAAATTTAAGCGCTTTGCTCGCAAAAGAATTGGTTGCTTTAGGCGTAACCGATGCACATACTGATGAACATGGTTACGTATATGCAACAATTAAAAGCAACAGCCATAAGACAGTTCCTGTAATTTGTTTTTGTTCTCACGTAGATACTGCTCCCGATTGTAGCGGCACCAACGTTAAACCTATTATTCACACTAAATGGGATGGTAGTGATATTGTTTTGCCTGATGATAACACTATTGTTATTTCAAAAAAAGATCACCCCTATTTAAAAGAAAGAATTGGTGATGATATAATTACCGCATCAGGCCTAACTCTGCTTGGCGCTGACGATAAAGCAGGAATTGCCATTATTATGGATTTTGTTCAGTACATTTTAAACAACCCTGCCGTTAAACATGGCAGTATAAAAATTCTATTTACCCCTGACGAGGAAATTGGCAGAGGGGTAAATAAAGTTGACATGAAAAAATTAGGCGCACAGTTTGGTTACACATTGGATGGCGGTGAGCGTGCTACTCTAGAAGGAGAAAATTTTTCCGCTGATGCTTGCTCAGTAAAATTTTTTGGCGTAAGTGCTCATCCAGGTTATGCAAAAGATAAAATGGTAAATGCACAAAAAGTGCTTGCATATTTTCTTACATTATTGCCTGAACACAACCTTAGCCCCGAAACAACAGAAGGCTATGAAGGTTTTGTACACCCTGTTGCAATTAGTGGAGGACTTGAAGAAGCAGAAGCTAAATTTATATTGCGCGATTTTACTTCTTCCAAATTACGCGATTATAAAAATATTTTGGAGGAGCTTGCAAAAAAAACCATTGCAAAATATTTAGGGAGCCGTTACGAAGTAAAAGCAACCGAACAGTATCGGAACATGAAAGAAGTTTTAGACAAAAATCCGCAAGTAATGGAATATGCAGAAGAAGCTTACAAACGTAGCTTTCTTGCTCCGGTGCGAATGAATATAAGAGGCGGCACCGATGGCGCAAGACTTTCATTTATGGGGATGCCATGCCCCAATATTTTTACTGGCGAAATGGCAATACACAGCAAACAGGAATATGTAAGCGTACAGGATATGAATAAGGCCGTGGAAGTGCTTGTTAACCTTGCACAGGTTTGGGAAGAAAAATCATAGCCGGTTTAATTCACTATCCCAACCATTCCTTTTATTTTCTGCATTTCGTTTTCTAAACGCGAAACCGTATTAAGCAATTTTTCATTCTGAAAATGACCATCGGGCATTTCAGCGCTTATATAGTTTACAAACTTCCATATTTCTTTTATCTCGTTTACATGCACTTCATAAGGTTTGTATTCTGTATTGAGTGAACGAAGCAAAAGTTTTTTCTTTTGTTTAAGATGATTAAATGCCACTTTAAAAACAACGCCATCATCAACCGTTAAAACAATATAAGCATTGCCGTCTTTCACCTGGTTCCAGTCTTCAACAAACTCGCAGGTTATGTATGATTTATCGGGGATGGGTAACATGCTGTCTCCATTAATCTGAAACGTCCGGTATTTTTTATCAGGCGATAAAAATGGTAACTGAAAAGTAGGCAACGTTCTTATATATTCCGGATCGTTGTAACCCGCAGTGTACCCTGCTTTAGCTCTTACAGGAACCAATTCAATGTTTTCGCGGTTGCGGCTGTCAACTGTAGTAGCAAGCACACGCAATTTGCTGCCTCTTACATAATCGTCATAACCCAGTTCAAGCTCGCGCAGTTTTAAATCGCTCAGCTTGTTCATATCAATACGCAACATGGTGTCAATAGAAATTTTGTAATAGTTAGAAAAACCAATAAGGGCCTCTACTGTAGGATTAACCACCGAGCCATTTTCGTAGCTGTTTAAAGTAGAGCGTGAGAAACCAAGTTCGCTCGCTACAACATCTTGAGTGCGGTTTTTACGCTTACGCAATAGTTTTATGTTTTCGCTGAAATACATGAGGAAGAGAATTAAAAATTATGAATGATGAGTTATGAATTGAAAATGCTTCACCAAAAATAATGACTGTATTTGAATCCTACAAATGATTGTAATAATATCAAATGAATAAGTAAAAAATAAAGCCCGTTCCTCGTGTGGAGAAACGGGCTTTAAAAATTATTTAATAAATTAAATTGCTGTCGTTAATTATTGGCAACTATCTGTGCACCTAATGCCTGTGAGCCTGTTCCTCCCACAAATCCTTTAGCGAAAATGGTGTAAATTTTTCCGGCTGTTAAACTTACCCCCGGAACATTTAAAACAACTGTTGAAGTTCCTGCAAGCCTAACTTCCAAATTATACGTATTGGGTGCAGCCAATGGAGCAAAGGAGGAATATTGTTTGAAGGAATAATTGCCAAAAATAGGAGTGCCTCCTACTGTTGCCACATCCACAGCAGGCGCATTAGGAGATAAATGCACAAACCTCACATGCGCTTTACCACTTGCAGGTGCTGTTAAGTCATCAGTTAAAACAAGAGCTTCAATAGTTGAAAGGCTATCAATGGCAAATACAGAATAGTTTTTATTTTCTTCAATAGTTAAATTGGCATTTATTACTGAAGTGCTTGTGCCTGTTGCATTAATCTTTACATTACGTGTACCGGTTTGAACCTGAAGATAAGAAGTACTATTTGGATAAGTTAATGCAGAGGAGTTTTGCACTGCATTGTCAATTAACAAATCAACACCAGGCGCATCTGGTGAAGCATGTATTGCCATTAACTTGCCATAAGTTGGAGTTGGCGTTGGGGTATCATCATCGTCATCATCTTTTTTGCAACCTGTTGTAAAAACAGCAAAAGCAAGCATGCTTGCCACTAAAATTCTTTTTGTGTGAGATTGGAATAAATTTAAAACTGATTTTATTTGTTGACTTATTTCTGCTTTAGAACATTACTGGGTTAAAAAAGTTTTTTTGTTTGTTAAATTTTAACATTCGTTTTTTGAAGTAATACTTAAAAATTCGCTGTTGTAGTCCTTATGATTAGTCCCCATCCATTTATCCCACCAGTTAAAATACAAACCGTAATTGCAGTTAACCAGCCTATGGTGCATGTTATGATGTGTGCTGGTATTGTTTAACCTGCTAAAAGAATTTTTTAAAAAGTTTTTTGGATACAATTCATAACCTAAATGTCCTATCACATTCATAACCGTCATAATCACTAAAAAAATAAGTATGGCTGAAAGATGTGAAGGGATAATAAAAACAATGAGTATTAAAATACCTCCTTCAATTACTGCCTCTAACGGATGAAAAGCAAATGCCGCCCAAGGAGAGGGATTATTGGAAAGATGATGTACTTTGTGAAAAACAGGAAATATTTTTTTATGATGCATAAGTCGGTGCGTCCAGTAAAAGTAGGTATCGTGCAAGAGTAACATTAAAATAATACTAATAACATACCATACAATGCCATAATCATTAATGTCATTATACATAAGTGTGAACCCGTTGCGCTTGCAAAGCGAAATAAAAATTCCGATAAAAGAAAAAATAACAAAGGTGAGGAGTGAGTAAATTATTTCGCGTACAAAATCTTTATTAGAAGGAAACTTTTTCTGTATCCTTTTTGAAGAGAATTTGTGCTTAAGCACCACATAAAAAATTACGAATGCTCCGCCCGCAATTATTAAATAACGCAAAGTATTGGCGACATACAAACCAAAACCTATGTTCCAGAAATTATAATTATCAGGAATAACAAAATTCATAATGTTAAGCTACTTTGAAAATTAATAACAATTAAAACACTGTTATAAACTACCTCATCCCCGACCCGCCACAGTTACGGCAAGTAAAATTAGTGGATGGTTTTACCACCTCGCTAACGGTGTAGGTAACGAAATTACGCGGCCCCAAGCCGTTGCTAATGTCTTTTGTAATTACACGATTACGTTTAACCTCTGCCTGGTAAATACGACCTTTCCCACTGCACAAATTGCAACTGCTTTTAACAGCAGGCTTTGTTGGTTCGTCTTTTTTTGGTGCAGGGGTAAAAACTGCTGCCGATGGCACTGGTATAACAGTGCTCTCTCCAACAATTCTTCCAAACTCATAGGTGGAAATTGTTTTAGTGCCATCATCATCAATATATGTACCTGTACCGTTAAATGTGTTAGAGGAAAACCCTCCCTCATACCTGTCGCCTGTTACGTAAATATATTTACCATTGCCTTCGTAGCCGCCATTTTTAAACTGCCCAACAAACACATCGCCATTGGCATAGTAGCAAACACCGCTGCCGTTAAACAAATCATTATCAAACCCGCCAACATACACGCCACCATCTCTAAAAGTAAACACTCCGCGTCCTTCAAAAATATCAAACACAAAATCGCCCTCGTAGCTGCTGCTGTCTGCAAAAACATATATGCCCTTGCCATTCTTTTTGTTTTTGGTAAAGCTACCAACGTAATAATCACCATTGGCATAAAACCATTTGCCTTCACCATCAGCTAAATCATTTTTAAAATTCCCGGAGTAACGGCTGCTGTCCTTAAAAAAGTAAGTGCCTTCGCCATTTTTTTTACCATCGGCAAAAGCACCAATATATTTATTGCCGCTTGCATAATTAAAAATTCCGGTCCCTTCTAATTTATCATTCATAAAATCGCCTTCGTAGCGGCTGCTGTCTGCGTAATAAAAAATTCCCTTGCCATGTTTTTTCCCGTTTAAAAAATCACCCTCGTAACGATTACCGTTTTTAAAAAAATAAGTTCCCTTTCCGTTGGGTTGGTTATTGATAAAACTTCCTTCGTATTTGTTGCCGGTGGTGTAAACATATACCCCCCACCCGTTATCGCACTTACCACTTAAGCAACCGGTTTCCCTCTTCGTATAATTATCAATATTGGTTTGTGCATGAGAATAGTTAACCGAAACACTCAGCAGTAACAATGAAATAAAGAAATAAAAAAATTTCGATTTCAAATTTTAAGTAATGGGAATAGTTATAAAAAAAGTACTGCCTTTGTTTTTTTCCGATTCAAAAGTAAGTTTTCCGTTATGAATTTTAGTGATAATGTCGTAACTGATAGATAGCCCCAGGCCGGTTCCTTTGCCTGTGGGTTTTGATGTAAAGAAAGGATTAAAGATTTTATCCTTTATATCATTGGGTATGCCGGTGCCATTGTCGCGCAAAATAACAGCTACATTATTTCCTTGTTTTATAGTGCTTACGTTTAGTGTGGGCACGTAACCGTTTAGCAAATTATTTTGTTTTAGTTGTTGTTCCTTTTCATATACGGCATAAAAGGCGTTATTGGCAAAGTTTAAAATAACGCGCCTGAAATCCTGCTGCGCAATTTTCAGTGATGGGATGTTTTTATCGAACGATTCCTCAATACTACAGTTAAAATCAAGTTCTGTTGAACGCTTGCCGTGGTATGCCAGTAAAACTGCATCGTTTATAAGTGCGTTAATGTTGGTGTCCGCTTTTTCACCCGAATCGCTACGGCTGTGTTGCAGCATTCCTTTTACAATATCGGAAATACGTTTACCGTGGTGATTAATTTTTTCAAGATTAACTCTTATATCTCTAATAATATCTTCCTTTTCCTGCGCATCGTTCGATTTCAAAAACTCATCAATGCTTTCTGCACTAAGCTTCGAAAAATTATTTACAAAATTAAGTGGGTTTTGTATTTCGTGAGCTATGCCTGCAGTAAGTTGCCCCAGCGAAGCCATTTTTTCACTTTGTATCAATTGCTGCTGTGCCGCCTTTAGTTGAGAGTGCGCCTCCTGCAACTGATCGTGTGCGCGGTTTACACTCTCAAGCGAACGCTTTTTATAGCGGTAACGGTTATAGAGAAAAAAAGCAAGCAACACCGCAAACACTGCAGCAATAATTAAATAATTGCGGAATTTATTCTGGCGTTCAATCTCTAATTCTTTTTTACTAAGCTCCAATTCCTGCAATGCTTTTTCCTTTGATAGCAATTGAACCTGCTTTTCCTTTTCCGCTTTTTGTTGCGAAGTAAGACTTAATTCTTCCAATGCCTTTTCTTTACTCTGCCTTTCTATTTCGGTGGCAGTAAGCTGCTGGCTTAACTCATAATCCTGCAGTGTTAAAATTTTATTCTGTTCGGCATTTTGCTGGCTTAACAAAAAAATAATTTTTTCCTTCTGAGCCACTTCCTCTTCAAGGTTGGATGAGCTTTGTTTTTTAACCTTTTCCAAATCAGCTAATGTTGATTTGAGGTTACGGTATTTTTCGTGATAGGAATCAGCTTTTTCAAAGTCTTTTTTAAAACTACTTACAGTTACAATTTTAAGGTACGTGTCTTTAATAAGTTTCTGCACCAGCAATTGCTTATCATCTGCAATGCTCTTTTCAAAAAACTGCAATGCTTTTTCGTAATCGCCCTTTTTAAAATAAACAATACCCATATTGCGGTTAGCAATTGCCGAAAGTTTTTTGTTTTGCGCTTCCTTAAAAAGTACAAGCGCTTTTTCAAAACTGCTAATGGCTTTAACTGAATTATTTTTCTGCACAAAAATTTCACCCAGCTTTAAATGTAAATTCCCTTCACCGGTTTTATCATTTGCCAACTGAAAATTTTTACCTGCTAACAAAACAGATTTGTTTGCATTTACTGAATCACTCTTTTCAAAATAAATAATGGATTGATTGCCGGCAATTGCCGCCACAATTTTTGGCGCCTTTATTTTATCAAGCCCGGCAAGTGCATCATTGTAGTAAGTCAATGCTTTGGCATCGTCATTCAGTTTATCATATATGTATCCTATTTCACCGGTAATAACTGCAACGGCTCGTGGGTCGTTTATTCTCTCAAATGCCTGTAAAGATTTTTGTGCATAAAAAATCGCTTTCTCAAAATCACCTTTCTCCAACCACACTATCGCAAGGTTATTTGCAGCAATTCCCACAGCCCTGTTATTGCCTGTTGCTTCTGCAGTTTTCAACCGCCTCTCATTAAAAGCCTGCGATTCTTTTAACAGACCCTTACGCTTACCCTTTAAATCCTCAAAAGGATTTTGCGTATCCCAATACTCAAAAACAGATAAAACATCCTCGCCATTTTGCGCTCTTGCATCATTACAAAAAAGACAAACAAATGTCAGCCATAAAAAAAGAGAAACTATCCGGTAATAAATTACCCTACGGTTTACTGTGTACATGCAATAAAAAGCAATACAATATTTTGATTGCAGGCTAAAATAAAAAAGTTAATGGCAGATTTACTTTAACTCAAAAGAAGTATTACCTATCAGCGCTCCTTCACAATAAATTTCGGCAGTGTAGGTTCCGCTTACATATTCCGAACCTTTTTCCCAATACACACAAATATTGGTTTCCTTATTGCTGTACTCAAAAGTTTCCTTAACCGTGTAAAGCGAAGCCTGCCCCAGCACCATAAAAGTTTCGCTACCGGTTGTAAGTACCGATCCATCAGGTGCTAAAATTCTCACATACACATCTTTATTTCCCGGCAATGCCACAATATTTTCCAAAACATTAAAGCAGGTTTTTATTTTTTGCGTTGCATTCGCCTTTGGTGTTTCAATTTCTTTACCATTGTTTTTATAGCGCACGCCTAATGCAGTTACGCTACCGGTTTTAAGCATAGATGCTACTGCCACCTTTCCCGCAAGCGATGAGTTTTCCTGCTTCAAAGAATTGAGTTTACTATTGGCATCAGCAAGCGTAGTATTTAAAGAAAGATTTTGATCTGCTAATGATTTGTTGAACAATTTCACAGAATCAAGCTCAGCCACATACCCCTGGCTCAGCGCCTTTAACTGCGCCAGTTCTTCTTTTGCCCTTCTCAACTGCACTGCATTGCCCGAGTCTATCAGCTTTTTTATCTCAGCCATCTTTGCTTTTATCTCCTCATCCTTTGCCGAAACCTGTGCAAGCAAACCCGTGTTCTCCTGGTTAATCTTATCATATTCCGATTTCACCCGCTGCAACTCTGCCGACAATGCATCCCTCTCAGCACTCGTAGTTTCCAGCGTCTTCGTCACCTCCTCCACCTGTGCCTTCTTATCAAAAAACTGCCACAGCAAAAAACCATTAAAACCAATCAAAACCGATATTATTACCATTACCAGCGCCTTGCGCGAGTTCTCCTCACGTTTGTCCACTTCTGCATACATTGTATTCTGGTCTTCCATGCTATACTGTTCTGTTTTGGTGCAAATTAATAAAAGTTACATCAAAGGCAATAGTTTTTATACAAACTTTTCATTTAATGGGTTTTTACGATGTATGCACGGGGCGGGTTTCAAACGGAACACCCTTTGGCATAGATTAATTTTCAGTAAACACCTCCTCTTATTCACTAATCACCTTCTGTCCCGCTGTCGCCCCGGTGCACGGCACCGCCACCGCACAACCTTGCAGGTCTCCATCGGGTTTAGGCTCTGTTACCGCAGTTTTTCATTTTACTCTTTTATAAATACCATCTGCAAGTAGCCATACAACAAAATATTTTTCAACCCTATTGTTTTTCTCAAATCATTTTTTATACTTTTACTTCTACAATTTTCTAAACTCTAATCATGTAAAATTTAAAACGTATGTAAAAACTTACCTTACATCAAGTGCTAAATGTTTGCAACTTTAGCAACAGCAATTTTAAACTCTTTTTAGCAATTGCATTTTTATTTATTAGCACATTATGTGCAGCCCAAACCGTAACACTTACCGCAAGCAACTATAATGGATATAACATTAATTGCTTTGGTTATCAAACCGGCAGCATAACAGCCACCGTAACCGGTGGCACCCCGCCCTACACTTACCGATGGAGCAACAATGCCACCACAGCCGCACTTAACAATATACCTGCCGGATACTATTATGTAGAAGTGGACGATGCCGACTCATTAACCGATGTGGTGATTGAAGAAATTACATTAACACAACCCGAACCACTAAACATGGGAGAAATGTTGCCATATAAGTACTTAAATGGATTTAACGTAAGTGCTTATGGAGCATGTAACGGAAGCATTACCACAATCATTGAAGGGGGCGTTTTACCATACACCTACCAATGGGAGCCCGGACAACAAACAGTTTTATCGCCCACTAACTTATGTGCAAACGAAAACGTGTTAATAGTAACCGATGCCAATGGTTGCCAAATAAACCAAGGCATAAGCCTTAGCGAACCCGAGCGCGATGACTGGACAATGAACGGCAACCACAACAGCAACCCAGCCACCCAATTTATTGGAACAAGTGATAACAAAGATTTTGTCTTAAAAACAAATGCAATTGAAAGAGCAAGAATAAAAGCTAATGGCGATTTTAAAATCAATAGAATTTTAACAAACAGAATTGTGTCAACCGACACCTTGATTTACTTTGGCGATAGCACCATTATTTTACACCCCAACTATAACAGGATTTATGGCGACCCTGCCGGAACAGGTGGCGGAACTGCTATTGGAAGATATGCATGGGTGTGGTCTCCATACTCAACCAGTATAGGTTACTTTACATATACCAATGCCCCTCAATCAATTTCTTTGGGGTATCATTTAAATACTGAAGCGGGTGCCGACCGCTCCATAATAATTGGTTCAGGATTGCAAAATGGAACAAAATTTAAAACCAATTTGCCAGATAGAATATTAATGGGAACTAACAGCAATGTGCCTACATTTTTAATAACACCTGCAAGCGGCAGCAACAGTACAGGCAAAGTTGGTATAGCCACCGGAAGCAGTGAACCACTTGATAAACTACAAATAGAAAAGGGCATTTATAAAATTGTAATGGGAAATATTTCCTCTTCAGCATCTTATGGTGGTATGCTTACCTACATTGGCTTTAATGCAGGGCGCAATAATGGCACCTGGACATTTAATGGTAACACAGGCGAGAATGGCGGCAGTGCAATTGTAGGATTAACCAATGGAGGCATGAACTTTTTAACTAAACCAACCTCAAGTGGAAATGATGAAACAAAAACAGATGCTGATTTAACCGGTTTAGTTAGAATGACAATAGGTAAAACTGGTAAAGTAGGCATTGGAACCATACCTCCCAACCATGGTTCTGCCTATTTACTTTATGTAAGCGGTGGTATAGCAACCCGCGATGTAAAAGTTACTGCTAACCCCAACTGGCCCGATTATGTTTTTGAAAAAGATTATTCACTAATGAGCATTTATGAATTGGAGCAATACATCAAGCACAATAAACATTTACCCGAAATACCATCGGCAAAAGAAATTGAAAAAAATGAGGGCTACGAAATTGGAGATATGGTTGCAAAACTTGTAAAGAAAAATGAGGAACTAACGCTGTATATTATTGAACAACAAAAACAGATTGATGAGTTGAAGGTAGTTGTTAATCGTAAAAAATAACATGCAATGAAAAGAATATTATTAATTAAAGCATTTCTGCTTTTCTATTTTAACACTTTGTCTGGACAAGGTGTTGGGTATTTTACTTTAAAAGGCAATCAGTTTTATGACGGCTCCGGTCAGTCATTTTTTCCTAAAGTAATGCCATATGGAGTTATAATTTGTCATTATGATTATGATGAAAAAACTCCAAGTGCAGCACGGTTAGCTTCAGACTATTTTATTGCACCGTCTGATGGTTTTGGATCCACTAATGATTTTGAATGTCTAACTCCTTCAATCTGCTTAAACGATTACATCTATACCGATTTTTTAAAAATTCAAAGTATGGGTTTTAATACAATTAGATTTACGGGAGGTGTCTTACCTATTTGGAATCCACAAATACTCGTTGACAACAATGGCGGTGTACCACCTGATAAATTTTATCTTAGAACAAGAAGAAATTGCGACCAAACTCTACACCCTAACGATCCTTCTAATGATTGCTGGACAGCCGATGATTATTTGGAGCTAAACCCATTTGTAGGAGACCCTGTTTTTGATAAATTAATTAGCTCTTTAAACTCTGTGATAAATATGGCTACATCCACTCCATTTAATTTTAAGGTAATACTTGAATTTGGACTTGGCATGAGTAAAACACCGGCTGGCGATGCAGCATATAAAAATTTATTAGCCGCTTTTGGCGATGCCTTTGGCACCAACACCAACATTACTCATTTTATAATACAGTCTGAACCCCAGTTTTCTGATAATCCAAATGTTACAAAAGCACAGGCTTGCTCTCTTACCACTGGCTGGTACGATATGTTAAAGCAGCATGCCCCCAATCATTTAATTTCAATTGCAGTTGAAGATGGTGGTATATTTAATTGGGATCCCATGGTGCTTAAATGCGATTTTTTTGAACCGCATCCTTATCCTGTTTTAAAAAATTATGAGAAAGATGCTGCTGCCAACGGCTATAATGTTTATGCAGCAGGGCTAAACCAAATGCTGGGTAAATTTTATTGGTTCAAAAATTTTTTACCGCGCCCATGGATGATTGGTGAAACGGGATTTAAGGCAATTGCTAATCCTCCAAATATTTATGAGTATGATGGCACACTGGCTGAACAAAGCAATTATTGCAACGATGCATACACAGCCACTGTTGATTGCGATGGCGTTGGTTTATCATGGTGGTGGTACCAGGATATATTCTGGCCAAATGCTGCCGATGGTTTTGGGCTTATGAATCATGGCGATATTGTGCCTTATTCACTTGCTACATTTAATTTATTTGACAAGCCATCTGTTACAACCATAACTAATTTAAATTACAGCAGCCTTTCACCAAATGTTTGTAATCCTCCCCCTAACTATTCTGACCCATACAATAACGCTTATTTTTCTACTGCCTGCCCTCCAGGCAATATCGTTACCGGAACGGTTACTGATGTAAACGGTAATCCTATTGAGGGAGCAATTGTAATTGGGCATACTTACACAGAGTGGGGGCATAATAACAACTCAAATATATTTTTTCCAATTGATAATGTTTCATACACATTTACTGATGCAAGTGGCTATTATGAACTTACACCGTTTGATTCAAAAAATCCAACTGTTCCTGCGCGACAATATATCAGGTGGATAGATTGCACTGCATTAGGGGCAGAACCAAAAAAGATAAATGATTGGGGTTGGTGGCCAGATCCTTCTCCTCCGGCAAATGAACCACCACCACCTCCAGCAATTACAGGAACTCAGAATTTTACTCTTAAAACTATAAACACTAAAATAAACGCCATAGTTCAAAATGTTACAATCAATACATCTTCTGTACCATACAAAGCATTCAAGACACTCACTGCTACAAACAATGTAATTATTCAAAATGGCGGAAGTGTAGATTTTGTTGCTAATAACGAAGTTAATATTCAAACCGAGTTTCATGCAGCTAACGGTAGCGAAGTGCATATTTATAACGAAAGGGTTTTTGCAGATTGTAATGAAATAAATTCTCTTGGCTTCAGAGAAACAGGGTATTCAGTTACTGAAAATTTAAGCTCTACAAAAAATCCTATTGAGGTCTCTTTTATTAAAGCTAAAACTTTAGAAACCGCTACGGTTATACCCAACCCTAACAACGGTACTTTTGATATTATTTTCAATAGCGAAAACGAAAGTAAAAAAGAAGTTATGGTTTATAATGCAACAGGTAGTTTAATATTAAGCCGTACATTTACTGAAAGTAAAATGGAAATGGATTTAACTCTTTTAGCAAAGGGTATTTATTTTATAAAGATAAAAACAGAGTTATCTTCATTCCATCAAAAAATAATCATTCAATAAATAAGAAGTAAAATGAAAAAGAAATGTTTAATTTTAATTATAACATCTGCTTCATTCATTATAGAAGCAGGTGCACAAAACTGGATTTGGTCTAAGCAAATTGGTGGTTCCGCTGGCGAATCAGCCGACTTGGTTTGCATTGATGCAAATAACAATGTTTACACAACTGGTGTTTTTGGCTCCAATCCATGCCCCTTCGGTGCCACATCAGTTATTCCTAATGGATCAGGTGATATTTTTATTACCAAGCACGATGCTTCTGGCAATTTTATTTGGGCAAAAACTTTTGGCGGTAACAATACACCAATGCAGAGTGAAAGAATAAACTCCATTAACTATAATACTCTAACTAATACCTTGTTTATTTCAGGTAATATTTATGGAACTGCCATACTTGGTAATGACACAATTTATGGAATGCCAGCAGGTTTTTTGACTGAATTAGATTTATCAGGCACTTTTTTGTGGACAAAACGGTACCCGCCAATTGGTTGCTGCACAATAGATAATGTCGGAAATATATATGTACAACATGCTTTCTCAAATATGTCTATGATAGATACAGTAGTGGTTGTACCTGGAGTTTATTTAACTAAGTATAGTCAAAGCGGTAGCCTAATTTGGGTTAAAAAGATAACCAATTACATTGGTCCTTCAACAGGATTTGAAGCATTTTTTGCTGAGATAAAAGTTAAAAATGATAAAATTTTTGGTATTGGCGCATGTTCAGTTTCTGCGTTTACTATTGATGCCGTATCTGTAACCGCAAATTTTCCTAACGGGCAATATATTATCGGATGCCTTGACACATCAGGAACTGCTTTATGGGTAAAGGCTTGCTCCGGACCGGTTTCAGGTGGTTATGCTATTGCAGTGGATACACATAAAAATACCTATATTTCAGGTGCATTTCATAATAGCGCAATTTTTGGAAATGATACCTTGTATAGTACAAGCATTCAGGATTTATTTCTGGCAAAATACGACTCGCTTGGCAATTATAAATGGTCGGGACAAACCTACACTTCAAATTATTCAGTAGGAGTTGATTTAGCCATGGATAATGATGGAAATTTTTACCTAACAGGTGTTTTGCGTGGTAATGCAGCTTTTGGAAATTTTAATATAACAAGTACTGCTGCGCCCTATGGCGATATGTTTCTCGCAAGATTTGATACCAGTGGAAATTGTGTGGGCATAAGGCATTTGGGTGAAGCAAATGGCACTGGCGTTGCAGTTGATGGTAATAATGATATTTACATAACCGGATATTTTTTCAATTCCGTTAACTTTGATTCAAATCCAACATTAACAAGTGCTGGTGCTAATGACGTTTACATTGCTAAATCAAGCACTATAACAGGCATTGGTGGCAGAGAAATAAACCCCAATAACCAACTAATAATCTACGCCAACCCCACCCAAGGCAAATGCAACATAACCGTACCCAATGATTTTGTTAATGAAAAAAATCTCACCCTATCCATATACGACAACACAGGCAAACTCATCCAACAAAAAATATTAGAAATGAATGACGGTAAAATAAAAGTTAGCTTAGAGGAAGAAGCAAAGGGAGTTTATAATGTAACGCTTGCTAATAAAAAGAAGAGCTATAGTGGTAAGATTGTGTTTGAGTAAACAAGCATTCTATAATCAATTCTTATAATACTACACTTCTTCCTATACTATTATAATAATACCCCAAATCTTTCATATGGGTAGGGTCGTATAAATTTCTTCCGTCAAAAATTACTTTGCCTTTTAACGAAGAAGAAATTTTATCAAACTCCGGTGTGCGGAATACGCTCCATTCTGTTGCAATCAATAAAGCATCAGCATCTTTTAATGAATCATATTCATCTGTTGCAAATTCAATTTTATCGCCAATTTGTTTTTGCACATTTTTCATTGCTTCGGGGTCATAAGCGCGAATGGTAGCCCCGGCTTTTGTGAGTTCGTCAATTATAAAA